>ENA-OPDH01000664-OPDH01000664.1-human-gut-metagenome-genome-assembly--contig:-NODE-664-length-26588-cov-6.862134_pt1 | contig 26588 bp, 27 predicted proteins | sample MGYA00241260_ERZ501500 | MGnify/ENA primary metagenome ERZ501500 (study PRJEB25962, sample SAMEA2042519) | human gut metagenome | biome: human gut; feature: human-associated habitat; material: faeces...
CCGCAGCATACGCCCAGCACTGTACCAACCAAAATTCCGATACTGCCGAGTTTGCTTTTGCCTTTGCAATAATAGGTCTTGCCTTCTCGACAATACTGTCAATCTTCTTCGGTTCAATAAGTTTTTCCTGCAAGTACTGAATAAGGTTTGTTTCCGGATCCTCCTGCTTTGAAAGCTCCGTTCTATTGGCTGATTCAATCTTTTCCGCTTCAATACCGGCTACCCAGAATGCCCCAGCTTCATATAATGCTTTCTCCAGAAGAGCCGTGTTGAAGATCTTCTTCTGCTCTGCGGAACAGGTGTATAAAACACGGACAATCTTATCTGCGACAGCTCCGTTATAAGTCCAGTAATTAAATGCAACTTCCTCAATATGTCCAAGATTGATTGCGGTTATGTCTGTGTCTGTAAAATGGAATGTTATAAATTCTCTGTATGGTGTTTTTCTGAACCATGCATCACTGATATCCCATTTTTCATTTGAGAACCGTTTCATCTCATACAGCCAAAAACCTCTGTCCTGCCCCTCATCGTTAAAATTCATGGCATTTACTGCTCCGGAATAGTAAACATTCCTGAGTCCATTTATCATCTGAGGTCTATGAATGTGGCCAAGGGCAACCAAATCATAATCTGCCGCTAAAAGCATGTCCTGTGTGATAACCGGTTCAAATTGAGTAAGGAACTGTGTTTGACCGCTTTCTGTGTTACATCCAGGTACTGTGTAATGGCTCATGAGAATAGCAGGGACATCTCCGCTGCACATAGCCCTCATTCCAACTACGATTTTTCCAAGTTCCTCAGAAAATACGATATTTTCATCCTCTTTAGAAATTCCGGGATGCTGTGCTCTGAATGTACCTTTATCAAATCCCGGAACCGCAACGATATCTGCATAAGATGTTCTGACAAGTTCCGGTGTGATCACAATCTTTACATTATCAATGAATTCAAAGTGAGCCTTTAGTTCGAGAAATGCTTCCTCACTGTCATGATTTGGAGTACCTCTCATTACAATGACCTGTCCTGCCGCTTTGGAAAGAGCAAGGATAATTTCTCTTGCCTGTAATACTTCCTTATGGCTTCTGCCCTGCCAAATTTCTGCCTGGTGGAAAATGTCACCGGATACAAGTACTAAGTCCGGCTTTTCTTTTTCAGCTGTTTCAACCAAACTACGCAGACACTTCATTGTATCCTCAGAACGGAGATTTACCCCCTCCTTTTCTGGTCCCTTAAATGAACCAATGTGCCAATCTGCAGTATGTAATATTTTCATCTGTATTCCCTCGCTTTCTTCGTAAGTTCTTCAAGTTGTGGATATAATAAGTTGTATTGTTCATCTGACATTCCGCAGAATTCAACTCCATCTCCACCCCAGTATTCTCCAATGACCAAAATGTTTCCCAAAATCGGGTTTCCGTGCAAATCGCTTTCATAAAGCCAACTTCCTACCACATTCACTTCCAGATCGTGATAGTATGCTTCCTCATCCATCAGAATGCTTGTGCAGCTCCCTTTCTCTTTCTTAGGTCTGTTAGACGCTCCTAAAATCTTATAAAGTCGAGACGGCATCACATGCTCCATCAATTCACATTTCGGTCCAATCATTTCATATAACCGCTTATTTACCGAAGTAATATCTCCCTCTGGAAATTCAAGTGTTGTAATTTCATTTTCAGTGGTTATTTTTATAATCTTCATTAGTGGGCTCCTCTCTGGCATCTTACACACAATGGCTTGCCAAATTTATTAATAGAGTAGGAATATACTTTGTCGGAAATCTGAGCGCCACATTCGTCACAGATGTATCCTGTCTGTTCATTTGCTTCTGACTCCGAATTCTGCTGTGGTGTTTCATCAAACCAGTTCTGTTCGCCTCCTGCATTCTCCTCTACCATAGCTTCATCAGATGCAAATGCAGGATTATCAGCAAATTCTTCTGGATTGAATTCGTCCCTACCAGTTAAAGCGTCCGGAATAGCCGCAATAGTTGGAGCGGCTCCAAATAAAGATCCTATAGAATTCATTCCCTGAGACAGCATTGCTTTTCTCACTTCCGGATCTGTATAATCAGGAGAAAAGGTAACACGAGGAATAGCAAATGGCTTCTGCAACTCCTTTTTGGTATACTGCCCTTTCATGCCTGTTAGAGCTCTGATTACACGAAGAATTGCACCTGTCATGGCTTTTGCGGCAGCTGTTTTACGGAGCAATGTCATATTTACAAGAACAGAACGCTCAATATATTTCTCCCTGTCACAATCATCGATAACATATGCTTTGCAAGCCTTTCCCCATTTATTTTTGGCATCGATCCAATTCCCTTTGAACATTTCAGCTGCGGCCTTTGCAGCTTTTTCATCTGTAATACCTTTGATAGACTTATCCATGAACTCTACTCTGTAATTAGCCTCTTCATCATCGAGGCAAATAACTTTCTCATCAGCATGTGTTTTACCAGTACCATCTGGCATTCTCATAGCTCCATATGCTTTGGCTTTATATGTATTGGCATCAATTTTGGTTCCATAAGTATGATCAGGATCAAACTGTATGCCAGCTGCCGCGGCAATTTTCATAAGAAGGGGTTTTGCCGGAGAATAGGTTTCTTCCCAAATGTCCTTGCCCTGTTGTGTTGTTCCAGTCTTAACAGAGCCGACCTTAAAAATATCTCCAGAATTTTCAGAAAGATCTGCAGTCACTTCCATAACCGTAATCTTGTAAAAAGGATTGAGCTGAACTTCCGTTGCGGCCGGCATAAGCAAATTGCATCCGGCATACTTTTTCTGAATTTCAGCAATAGCGTTAGAATTGTTTTCCATATTGTACCTCCATATAGTATAATTTTATTGATTTTAAGCAGATGGCTGTGATACAATATGGTTGCTTACGAGGGTGTTCCGGACTTTGTCCGAGCACTCTTTTTCCATATCTCTCAGTGCACTGCATAAATCCATTGTGAATTTTGAAAAAGCAAGATTTCTCACATATTCTTCTGTCAGTTTAACGAGATACCAGTGCTGTAACACGACCTTTCTCTGTTCTCGCTGATATATGTACTTCTGCTTATGTCTGGCATACTTTAATGCCTGCTCAAACTGTTCATCTGTAATCTCGCATCCGAGCAGTTCTTCTACTTCTCTTTTTTCTACGATTTCTTTCACTTTCCAATTCCTCCAACGAATCAAATAAATAGTTAATTGCTTTCCATGCTCCCCAGTAAACCACAGGGATTAATAAATACTCACCTCCGACAGCCTCGTATCCTCTCTCGATATAGGCAAGATGAAAAGCCCATTTCCCGATAGCGTATGTGACAAGCAGCGTCCAGATAACCGCTATCAAATCTCTTTTCAGTGTCTTACTCATTTGTCCTCACTCCTTGTAAAAATAATGTTTTCCATGCTTAAACAGGAAAGTAAGATTTTCACTATGCCATGTAGAAACGCTCTTGCTCTCAAAGTAAGTTGCTCCATGGCTTTCATCCCATCCACCAGTCTGAATAAGCTGCAATGCTCTGTAACAGTCCTCGTCCGGCTCTACCTCGTCATATCTTCCGTTGCTGATTGGACTAAACTGCCCTTTCTGGAAGATAACCTCCTCGATAGTGTCTGGAAATTCATCATCCCAAACCCTATTCAGTACAACCAGCATCACGAGGGCTTTTCCCTCGGTGTCCTCTGATTCAGCTTCAGCCATCGCAATCTTGGCAAGCCTATACGCATCATCAGAATCCCAATCCATACTGCCGATTTTGGACTGCTCATTTTTTACCATTTCCTGTTCTTGTCCAGTTGTTGTGATTGGTTCCATTGTTGGCATTGCATCCGCTTCCTCAGAAACCACAGCTCTAACAATCATTTCTGTTTCATCCACTTCGTCTGCCGGAGTTCCCGTAAAGCTGAAAGCGAATGCAACCATTGATGTCAACGAAATCACGAATACCAGTCCTAAACCTAAAAGACATTTGTTTCTCATGCTCCTATTGCACCTCCTTGGGGATGGTCAAACACAAATGACATCTGACCATTGCTATCATTCGCTCTTAAAAACTGACTGTAGAAAGCCCTGCTCGTCTCCTGTTCTCTCGCCTTAATGCTTTCACAATCACACTTCTCTCCTGGATCCAGATTGCAACCGCAATGTGGGCAAACATTGTAATATGCCATTTTGCACCTCCTATTCTTCAATCATGCATCTCTCAAAAAAATACTTTCTCGGAACTTTGCCAATTGGATATGCCGGTGTCAGCTTTCCTGCCTTAACCAGCTCGTCCCGAAGTTGCCTTATCAGCTCATAAGCCTTGTTTTCCTTGCAATCAAGATATTTCATTACTTCTTGTGCTCCTATGTAATATTTCCCCGGTGTCGCAATAACACCCGGTGCTGTCGCCAATGCGTTCATTTGCTCACCTCCTGCGATAAATCTTGTTTAACAATCTGGTCCATAGTTACACCAAAGAAATCTGCTAGTTTTTCTAAGATGTCTATTGTCGGCTTTGCTTTTCCCGTTTCAATTGCGTTGTACCCTTGTTTCCCTCTGTAACCTAGCAATTCAGATATGTCCTGTTGTGTCATACCATGCTTTTTACGCAAATACATAAGATTAAGCACATATACCGGCATTGCAGGCTTCATATCTCTCAACACTAGATCGTCAAGCGATACTCCATGATATCTTGCTAATTCCACAATTATTTCAATTCCCGGAGTTCGACTTCCGCATTCCCATGAAGACATTGTCTTTTGTTCAACTCCAAAGAGATTCGCCAACTCCTGTTGTGTCTTCCCTATCTGTTCCCGAAGGAATTTTAAGTTTCCCGCTAAATACAAAATGTCACCTCCTGCGGCTTGGAGCTGCTTGAAGCTCCGAGCAAATATTGTATTGGTTTCCCGATTCGGATTTGGATTCGGATTGGATTGGATTACGGACACATTTGTTGTCACTTGCTGTCAAATGTCCGCAGAATGTAAATAAAAAAATTATTAAGCTCTACTCTGCCAATAGCACCGCCAGACTGTCCTTGCTTTCGCTCTGTCCAATGATACTGCCGACCATTCAAGCCTATTTCTTACATATTCTTCTTAATCCAAAGCCTCATGCTTTGTGCAATCTCCTCTACCTCTTCTAAGTTTTTTACTACCTCATCAAGCTCAGGCTTTTCACTTTCATCAATCACACCATCTGCGGTGATGTCGAGAAGCATTTCTTTTGTTTTCCCTATCTTCCGGAAAACTGAAAGCGTTCTGACTGTGATTCTGTCCAAATTCGCCAGCTCCGCTTTTGGCATTTCGCATCCGAGTGGACACATTGTTCTGCAAAAATAATTTTCCAATTCCGGAGCATTGTATAAATCTGCCATCAGTCTTATTTCCTCTGGATAAGGAACTGCAATGCCACTCTCTATTCGATAAAGTCTCCCTCTGTCAATTGACATGTAATCTGCAGCTCCTTCTCTACTGCTCAACTGCTCATTGTGTGTTGCCGCTTCGCAACGGGCTTTGTAAAAGATGTTGGAGCTTGTCTTAGCTGTCACATTTGCCATTTTCTACATCACCTCCATGCGTTAAAATGGTATCAGTTGAAGTTTCTTGAACTTCTTTTGCAAAAAAAATTTTATATGTCATCTCTTTGGATAATCCGAGATGGATTGCGATTTGATTTGCTATATCTACGGAAATAGAGGTTTTCCCTTTTTCCATCAGGCAGTAACTGCTTTTGTCTTTGAAGCCGAGGCACTTTGCAAGTTTCTCCTGTGTTATACCGCGTTTCATTCGCTCTGCTCTCAATAGTGCCAGATCCATTGTCTTACCTCCTTATGTGTTTATGTTTCTTCAACTTTCATGTTCATATTACTTCAACTTTATTTTGTTGTCAAGCATTTTGTTGAAGTTTCTGCAACTTTGTTTTTATTTCTTCAATTTAGAAAGGATGTGTTATATAATGAGTTTGAAATTATTAAACTTACACGGAGGCGATTATTATGGCAAATCTATCTGATAGGATTAAAAGCCTCCGCTTGTCAGCAGAAATGACACAGGAAGAATTTGGTAAGAAGTTCGGAATAGTAAAATCTACAGTTTCATTATATGAAAGTGGCAAAAGCACACCGAACGATCAAATCAAAAAACAGATATGTGACTACTTCCATGTTTCATTAGATTACTTGCTCGGTGTTGACAGGCAGGGAGGACTTGATTATGCGAACTTTCAGATAGACGAATCTGAATTCGCTCTCGATTTCAAAATGAGAATTCGGGAACTAATTTCTGAGCAAGGAATGACTGAAGATGATTTCATGCAAAGTACTGGTTTTAGTAAAGATGAAAAGGATGCTTATCTATATGGCAACAGAATGCCATCAATAGAGGATCTCATAAAAATCACCGGTGCATTAGATGTATCAGCAGATTATCTTCTCGACATTTCAAGAAGAAAAAGGCTGTCATCGGACGAAGAATCGCTCCTTCAATTATTTAACAAGTGCGATGACCAATGCAAAAACTATCTTATAGCAAAGGCAGGTGTTTTGTGCGTAGAGGGTATCTCGGCAGTTGCAGCTGGTGAGTATGGCAAATACGCAGACGAAGAAAAAAAATCATTTCCTTCGAGTGGTACCGAAGGAAAAGGGGCTTAAAAAAAATAACAGAACGATTGGAGGAATATTATGGTATGGACTGCAGCTTGGACCGACTTTGTTATCTGCCTCCTGTTTGGATGGCTTGGGGTTCATAAATTTAGAGAAAAGAAGATTGGTATGGGTATTCTTTACCTATGCACATTTGGATTGTTTTGTATCGGATGGTTTGTTGACTGTATCCGGTACCTGCTGGCCGCACTTCATGGGGAACGCATCCAAGGTAACAGGCCAATGCAGATTTCCGCAGGTGCACCGCTACCAGTTGTGCCGTCAAATGTAATGCTTGCGAATGGAGAAGTGTGTCATTACTGTGGACCTGCTACTTTTGTTAAAACAAAGAATGTGGTCGTTGGATATTCCGGAGGAAGCCGTGGTACAAGTGTCCGTATTGCAAAAGGTATGTCGGTACATCTTGGAGCGAGAAAAGCAGCTCCAATCCGTGGTGACGTGCAGGAGCGTACACAGGGAGTTCTTTCTATTACGAATAAGAGAGTTGTATTTTCAGCAAACAAAGGAGCTTTCGATAAGAAGATTTCGGCATTGTCAGCTGTAACTCCTTATCAGAATGGCATTGCTTTCCAGTTCGGCGATCAACAGTATCCTTTGGAAACCCGTCAGCCGGAATATATTTATCAGATATTGGCTCGTGTGGTTAATTCATCCGAGGACATCTAATGCCAGCATACAAATACACTCTCAAAAGTGGTAAAACACTATGGTATGCCAATTTCTATTACACCGACTGGACTGGAGAAAAGAAGCATATCTGTAAACGAGGGTTCAAAACACAGAGGGAAGCAAAAGATTATGAGAGGTCCTTTCTGGATCAGCAAAGCAGTTCAAGCGACATACTCTTTTCTTCCCTCGTTGCAAATTATCTTGAAGATATGGAACACCGCTTGAAGCCTACGACAATGGAGAATAAGCGGTTTATTATCGACACGAAGCTGCTCCCCTACTTTGGAAAACAGAAGATTTGTGACATTGATACAATAAAGGTCAGAAAATGGCAGAATGAGCTTATCTCCTATCGGGATGATGATGGAAAGCCATTCTCCCAAACATATTTAAAAACTGTGAACAACCAGTTATCAGCAATAATGAATTATGCTGTATCTCATTACCGCCTGCCTGTCAATCCATGCAGGGCGGCCGGCAGTATGGGAAAGAGCAAAGCGGATGAAATGAACATCTGGACGCAGAAAGAATATGAGAGGTTTTCAAATGCAATTAGCAAATCGTCTATGAAGCTTGCTTTTGATATTCTCTTTTATACCGGTATGCGTTCCGGAGAACTTCTGGCACTCACACCTGCAGACATTCTTTCATCAAAAAGGATTGATATCAATAAGAACTATGCAAAAATTAAAGGTGAGGAGCTATTCCTGGAGCCTAAGACACCAAAGGCAAAAAGATGTATTTCCATTCCGGATTTCTTATATGATGATATTCAAGAATACATTTCCAAGCTATATGGTATCGGAAATGGCGACAGGATATTTTACTTTCAGAAGACAGCTCTGGAAAAAGAAATGAAAAGAGTATCAGAAAGAATTGGTCTGAAGCCAATCAGAGTACATGACCTGCGGCACTCTCACGCAAGTATGCTGATAGAGCTTGGGTTTACTCCATTGGAGATTGCGGACCGACTCGGCCATGAATCAGTAAAGACTACTTTGGACACCTACTCACATCTTTATCCAGATAAAGATCAGAAGCTGGCAGACCGATTGAACCAGTTTCGCACGAATTAAATCACAGAAGCCGTTCCAGATTGGGACGGCTATTTTTATTTACTCCATGCATTTGACAGGAAGCTGCACATCATCAGAATAATGCTCATTTTGAGCAGGAAAAGTAATGGCACATCATTCTTAACATCACATTAACATCACAGAGCAAAATAAAAGAGCCACAATCCCAGTAAAATAAGGATTTGTGGCTCAAATGTCCGTTATTCAAACTCAATAGTTCCCGGTGGCTTACTGGTCAAATCATAGAATACTCTATTGACTCCCTTTACCTCATTTATAATTCTGCTCATCACTGTCTGAAGTACCTCAAATGGTATCTCGGCTGCTTCGGCTGTCATGAAGTCCACGGTGCGGACTGCACGGACTGCAACGGCATAATCATATGTTCTCTCATCACCCATGACACCTACTGAACGCATGTTGGTAAGGGCTGCAAAGTACTGGTTTGGCATCCATGATGGTTCCTCGCCGTGGGCCTCTTTGTACTCTTTTGCTGCCTTTTCCACTTCGCTTCTGTAAATCCAGTCTGCATCCTGGACAATGCGTACCTTTTCGGCTGTGACTTCGCCAATGATACGGATTCCAAGGCCTGGGCCTGGGAATGGCTGACGGAATACGAGATAGTCAGGTAATCCAAGCTCCAGTCCGACCTTGCGTACCTCGTCCTTGAAGAGGTTTCTGAGTGGCTCCACGATATCCTTGAAATCGACATGCTCCGGGAGACCTCCTACGTTGTGGTGTGATTTGATGACTGCAGATTCTCCGCCGAGTCCACTCTCCACTACGTCCGGATAGATGGTTCCCTGCGCAAGGAAGTCAACCTTTCCGATTTTCTTAGCTTCTTCCTCGAATACACGGATAAATTCCTCACCGATGATTTTACGCTTGCGCTCTGGCTCTGTGACGCCTGCAAGCTTGCTGTAGTAGCGCTCCTGTGCGTTGACGCGGACAAAGTTGATGTCGAACGAACCGCCTTTGCCGAATACGCCCTCTACCTCATCGCCCTCGTTCTTGCGGAGAAGTCCGTGGTCTACGAATACGCAGGTGAGCTGCTTGCCGATTGCCTTGGCAAGGAGTGCTGCGAGTACTGATGAGTCTACTCCACCTGAAAGTGCAAGGAGCACTTTGCCGTCACCGACCTGCTCTCTGATTTCGTTGATTGTGTTTTTGACGAATGAATCCATCTTCCATGTGCCTGCACATCCACATACGCCACGGACGAAATTGTAAATCATCTGTGTTCCGTTCTTGGTGTGAAGTACCTCCGGATGGAACTGTACTGCATATAATTTCTTCTCAACATTCTGTGTTGCGGCTATTGGACAGTCTGCAGTGTGCGCAACTACTTCAAAGCCCGGTGCAGCCTCTGCAATTCTGTCGAAATGACTCATCCAGCATACTGATTCTGATGGCAGATCCTTGAACATCACGCCGTTTGCAGAATATGTGATTTCTGTCTTTCCATACTCTCCAACCTCAGGTGTGATTACCTTTCCGCCTAATTTATGCATCATAAGCTGTGCACCGTAGCAGATGCCAAGCACCGGTATTCCCAGCTCAAACAGCTCTTTCTGGTATGATGGAGAATTCTCTTCATAACAGCTGTTTGGACCTCCTGTAAGGATGATGCCCTTTGGATTCATTTCTTTGATTTTCTCAATGTCTATTTTGTATGAGTAAATCTCACAGTACACGTTGCACTCGCGGACACGGCGCGCAACAAGCTGATTGTACTGACCACCAAAGTCTATGACTATGACCTTTTCCTGATCCATGTTTTCCTCCTAATTGTTTATTCGCTATGCTGCTGTTTTACAATCTTTGAAACGTCACGTAATTGCTGTTTGCCACACTGTGGTGTAAACAATAACAAAACATAACATACGTTATCTGCTGCCATCTCATTGATTACGTAAAAGCAACATGTTTTCTTATGTCATTATAGATTACGGAGTGCTTATCTGCAAGCGATTTTGTTAAATTTCTGTTTTGATTTTATGTGCAATTACGTTATAATGAATTATAAACACTTTTATAGGCTGGGAGGTTTCATCATGAGTTTTAAAATAATCACTATAAGCCGAGAGTTTGGCAGTGGCGGTCGCTTTATCGGCGAGCAGATTGCTCAAAAATGCGGCATTGAGTTTTACGATAAAAAAATAATTGAGCATGTGGCAAAGGAGCTCGGTATCTCTGAGCAGATTGTCGCAAACCAAGGCGAATATGCACCTGCCGGAAGCATTTTTTCATATGCATTTGTGGGGCGCGACATCACAGGAGTTTCTCTTTCCGACCAGATTTTCAATATCCAGCAGAAGCTCATCAAGGATATTGCGCAAAAAGAGCCATGCGTTATTGTGGGACGTTGCGCAGACTACATTCTTTCTGACAGGGATGATGTGCTGAATGTTTTTATAGAGGGAAATAAGCCTGAGAAGGCTGCAAGAATAAAAAAGCTCTACCAAAAAAGCGATGACGAGGTCAAAAAGCTGCTAAAGGATGTCGATAAGAAGCGCTCTGTAAATTACCGCTACTTCACCGATAAGGAGTGGGGCAACAGAAAAAATTATGATCTGGTGCTAAACAGCTCTGTGCTTGGATACGATAAATGTATTGAGCTCATCGCATCCGCATATGCTTAATTCACTTAAGCTACAGCTTTCCTGCGGTTAAGAAACCGTTTTCTTATTTTATTACGAAAAACGTAAATAGAATTACAACCTGTGTGTAATATTAAAAATACTCCTGCATAAACTGTAACAACAGAATATGCAGGAGTATTTTTTGAAATCATATATTGAGACAAGGGCGGTGGAAATCGCCAACTACATAGTTGAAAACAATGCCACGGTGCGTCAGGCTGCAAAGCAGTTTGGCATCAGTAAATCCACTGTGCACAAGGATATCACGGATGCTGACAGGCTGCTTCGCATTGACCCGGAGCTTGCCGCAAAAGCGCGTCACATTCTCGATATCAACAAGTCCGAGCGCCATATCCGCGGCGGACTTGCCACCAGAGAGAAGTATCTGCATCTGCCTCATGTACATGCCGGCTGAGTGCATGGATGCTTCTATCCCTGCATTGCCAGGTGCGCCGTTTTCCGTACATCTGAGGCTTTTCGTTAATTCAAGACCTGTGTCACATGACTTGTGAGCACACCATACAGCCACTTGCCCTCATCACTTAGATCCTCATAGGTAAAGCCGCTTGTCTTATCGCAGGCAGGTGTTAGAAGCGCTGATTTTTCGTCCTTATTGGACAGATTCCAGCACACATAGCTGATGCCGTAGCTGTCAAGCAGGCTGATCCAGCTGTTTGCGGAATCTATGTCCACCTGGCCGTTTCCGTCGGCACTGCAGATGCCAAACTCTGATACAAATATCGGCAGTCCGGCGTCTGCCGCCGATTTTAGCTTGTTTTGCAAGTCCTCCTTGTGGGTTGCGGCATAGAAATGCAGTGTATACATGATATTATCATAGCCTGTGACAGGGTCCTTGACTGCCTCATCCACATCCTGGCTCCAGTTAGGTGTGCCTATCAGTATGACTGCATCCTTGTCGTAGCTTCTGATTGACGGAATGACCTCGCTGGCGTAAAACTTCACATCTCCCCAGGTCGCACCTTTGCACGGCTCATTGCAAATCTCGTAAATCACGTTGTTGTATGAGGCATACTGCTGTGCCATTTTGGTAAAAAATGTCTTTGCCACATCACTGTAGCGGTTTGGATTGCCCTCGTTTAGCACATGCCAGTCGATGATGACATACATGTCGTTGTTGAACGCGTACTGCACTCCGTTTTGCACAAGTGTCTCAAGCTGCTGCCTGTCACCATCTGTGCAGTAGCCACCGCTTTCGTAGGTGTACATGGCGAGCCTCACCACGTTTGCTCCAAAGCTTTTCAGCGTGGCAAAGCAATCATTGGTCACATACTGTGGATACCACGCAAGACCGTGTGTGCTGACTCCGCGAAGCTGCACCTCGTTGTTATTTTGATCAACGAGCTTGCTGCCCTCCACATGCAGCTTACCGTTTACTGACGGACAGGCAAGAACTGAGCTCTCCTGTCCGTTTTCTGTGGTGAGCTGCTCTGTGTCAGCCACATTCTGATTTTCTGTACTGCTTTGCGTACTGTCCTCAGTATTATTTTCTGCAGAATTCACCGACTCAGTGGCTTTCTCACCTGTCTGTGATTCTGTCTCTTTGTTGCCCTTGTTACCACATCCTGTAAAAATCCCAAGCACCAGCACTGCAGCCAATACCAATGCTATATATTTCTTCATATTGTTATACTGTCTGACTGATTACTGAATTGATGTAACCTTGTAGTCCTCAGCCTCTACAGTCTCCTTTAATTTCTCATCGGAAATGTCAGAGCTTAATGTCACTACTGCAGTTCCGCTCTCATGGCTTACTGCTGCCTCACTAACTGCATCAAGCGCCTCGAGTGCCTTCTTTACTCTTGCCTCGCAGTGGCCGCACATCATTCCTTCGATATTCATTGTCTTTGTCATTGATTTTTCCTCACTTTCATTTGGTTTATGTGTTTTGTTTTTTCTATCTGGTGTTGCTTTTCTATCATGCTTAGGATCATACACCCTGCACAGATTCAGTCGCAGGGCATTGGTAACAACGCAGAAGCTCGACAGGCTCATCGCCGCCGCTCCAAACATCGGATTGAGCTTCCATCCTAATAAAGGATACCACAAACCGGCCGCAAGTGGAATACCTATTACATTATAGAAAAATGCCCAGAACAGGTTTTCGTGTATATTTGTCAATGTAGCACGGCTTAACCGCACTGCTGCCGGTACATCTATCAGGCGGCTCTTCATCAGGACAACATCCGCTGCATCTATTGCCACATCACTTCCCGCGCCGATTGCAATTCCCATATCCGCACGTGTGAGCGCCGGTGCATCATTGATTCCGTCACCAACCATGGCTACCCTGCCCTGTTTTTTTAGCTTCCTTATGACAGCCTCCTTACCATCCGGAAGCACACCTGCGATGACTTCGTCCACTCCCGCCTGCTTTCCGATGGCATTGGCAGTCTGCTCGTTGTCACCGGTGAGCATAACAACTCTGATACCCATATTTTTAAGCTGTCTGACAGCTTCCGGACTGTCCTCCTTTATTGTATCTGCAACGGCTATGATACCGCAAAGCCTGTCATCTGCGGCAAAGAACAGAGGAGTTTTTCCTTCCTTTGAAAATTCGACAGCTTTCGCGCGCATATCATCTGACACTTTTACAAATTTGCTGACAAAAGCAAGATTTCCTGCTTTTATCATTTTGCCTGCAAGTATTGCAGTCAGACCATTTCCTACAACAGCGCTAAAATCCGTCACCTCTGCGACAGCGATTTCATCCGTTTTAGCGCGCTCCATAATGGCTTTTGCAAGCGGATGCTCGCTCTTGGCCTCGACTGATGCGGCTATTGCAAGAAGCGCTCCGGCATGATTGCCGGTTTCCTCAAAAAATGTCTCATCCGGCACGATATCCGTCACCTTCGGCTCACCGCTTGTTATGGTGCCTGTCTTATCAAGAGCCACAATCTGTGTGCGGCCTGTTGCCTCAAGGCTTGCTGCTGTCTTGAAGAGTATACCGCTCTTTGCGCCCTTGCCGTTTCCTACCATTATCGCAACAGGAGTTGCCAGTCCAAGTGCACACGGACAGCTTATCACGAGCACCGAAATGCCTCTGGCAAGCGCAAAGCCCACGGTCTCACCGGCTATAAGCCATGCTATTATTGTAATGATTGCAATTGTAATAACCGCCGGCACAAATACTCCCGATACCCTGTCAGCAATTTTTGCAATAGGTGCCTTTGTCGCTGCGGCATCAGAAACCATCTGTATAATCTGTGAGAGTGTGGTGTCTTCGCCTACTCTGGTTGCGCGGCATTTTATAAAGCCTGACTGGTTCACTGTGGCAGCGCTTACTGCATCTTTCGGCTGCTTATCCACAGGGATGCTCTCTCCTGTGAGTGCCGATTCGTTGACAGCGGTTGTTCCATCTATTATTTCACCGTCCACAGGGATATTTTCACCCGGTCTGACCACGAAAATATCGCCCTTTTTCACTGCATCCACAGAAATTTTCTGCTCCACGCCATTCCTTACAACGGTTGCTGTCTTTGGGGCAAGCTGCATCAGGCTTTTTAAAGCGTCTGTTGTTTTGCCCTTTGAGTGCGCTTCAAGCATTTTTCCGACAGTAATCAGTGCCAAAATCATGGCTGCGGATTCAAAATAAAACTCATGCATATATGACATGACCGCATCCATATCGCCATTCACCTGCGCAGCTGTCATGGCAAAAAGTGCATACACGCTGTATCCAAACGATGCTGCAGAGCCAAGCGCAACAAGCGTATCCATGTTGGGAGCGCCGTGAATCAAGCCCTTAAAGCCACTGATAAAAAACTTCTGGTTTATGACCATTACCGCCACTGTAAGCAGAAGCTGCAAAAGCCCCATAGCCACATGGTTTCCATTGAAAAACTCAGGCAACGGCCAGCCCCACATCATATGTCCCATGGAAAAATACATGAGAACAACTAAGAATATGAGCGATGCTATAAGCCTGTTGCGCAGCTTCGGTGTCTCCCTGTCTACAAGCGCATCCTGCGCTGCCTTTAGCTGCTCTAAGCTGTTATTCGCTTTGTCATTTTCTGATTCTGTTGCTGTGCCTTTGGGACTCGCTCCATAGCCCGCCTGCTCTACTGCCTCCACTATCTGCGCATCTGTCGCGCTTCCCTCGACTCCCATCGAGTTGGTCAAAAGGCTGACAGAGCAGCTCGTCACACCATCAACCTTAGAGACCGCCTTTTCCACTCTGGCAGAGCATGCCGCACAGCTCATTCCTGTAACTGTATATTGCTTCATACTGTCTGTATTTCCTTCTTTCTACTATTCAAATCTAACTATTCAGAAGCCTTTTCTAAAATCTCTCAATTCCTGTCACCTTGAAATCCAGTCTTTCGATGGCAAATGTGATTTCCTCATCGCTTAGCTCTCTGGCTGCCTCAACATGTGCCACGCCATGCTTTAAATCCACATCTGCCGATACTCCGCTCATCTTCTGCAGTGAGCGTGTGACTGAGTTCTTGCAGTTCATGCAGTGCATTCCGTCTATGTGCACATCTGCTCTCGTGACTATCTCGCCTGTAAGCTGTACTGTGGCTTCCTCGTCCTCCTTCATGGCTCCACCGCCACAGCAGGCGCCCTCGCCCTTTGAATGCTTTATTGTCTCCTTTAAGCCCACAATCACCAGAGCGGCAATTATTGCTATTATTAATATTGTGATTATTGTACTCATTTTTATACCTGCCTTCTTATTATACTACTTCATAAGCTTCTGCAGCGTGTTCAAAAGCTCATCTATTGTCTCATCCTTGCCGGCTCTTATGTCATCTGCCACACACGTCTTTATATGATTGGCCAAAAGGACTTTATTGAAGCTGTTGAGCGCAGCATTTGCGGCCGCCACCTGTGTGATGATGTCAGGACAGTAGCAATCCTCATCCAGCATACGCTTGATTCCACGGATCTGCCCCTCTATACGGCTAAGTCTGTTGATGAGATCCTTATATTCCTTCTCTGACCGCTCTTTTTTGCGGTTGCAGCAACAGCATTTGGTTTCTTTTTCTGCCATGTGTGCCTCCCTTCTTTCTTCATTCCACATTTGTTGTATATGTCTAACCATACCCCTTATGGGTATCTGTCTTCAAGAGCATTATATACCCCGGTAGGGTATATTGCAAGGGCAGATTTCCTTATTGAGAAATTTTCAACAGTATGGCAGAACGTTAATCACACGTCCATAAGGCGCACAGGTCACACATGCACTACTCCGTTCGCTGCACTACGTCACTAAATAAAGCAGTAACTTCATAAACAAGTCACTGCTTTAAAATTCAGTCATAAATTATAGTAAATCTAATTATAATTATTTATCTATGCTGTTGTAGTTGCATATACATTTCCACTGGAAGCTCTAAATGTAACTTTTAATGTACATGTAACTCCTTCTATCAGATTTTTTGCTACATATTTAACGCACTTGAATATGCATGTCACCTCAGTGCAATCTGAACTTTTCGAATGCGTCATGCTTGTTGGTTTATAGCATGGATATGTGCTATTATTATATCCATAATGATTAATGCTTGCATAACGCTCTTTTCCGTCAGCCGAATATAATGTTGAATCTATATAAAAATAATTATTCCATTTTGAATCATAATAAAATCTTTGAATTTTATCATATGCGACTGTAGAGATACTATCTTCCATATTTTGAGCATAATTTAATCTAGAATATATACCTAAACGCTCATTTCTGTAGGCCTTTTTTACATACTTTATAAAGTCATTTATTCCCATACTTGTATAAAAATTTATTAGATCATTATACGACTTATTTTCAGCCTTTAATTGTTCCTGTGTAGGAAAAGAATAATGTGTACCTAACTCTTCATTAATTTTTTCCAATGTTTCACGATACCGATAAAGTTCATCCTCCGCAGCTTTTACTGTAATAGATGTATGTAAAATTGTACATAATAATAACGTAATTGCTATACTTAACGAAATAATTTTTTTACGCATGTTCTATCCTCCATCCTTTATTGTTTACTATAATCTATAACTTTTTCTATTTATTAGGCAAAATTCAATTTTCAATTTTCAAATTATCTTCTGCGCCTCCCTCATGCTCTACAATAACCTGGTCTGTGATATTCTCCTTATTTTCTCCATCAAGAATATAATACTCCCCACTATACGGCACTTTATAACTCACCTTAACGTCTCTGCTTATAGCTCCCAGTTTTTCAGCTTCTTTTGCCTCCGCTGGCAAAATATATACATCCTCATAACCGGTATATGAGTATATGCTTACCGTTTCATCTTTTTCCAAATAAACAGTCGGACCGCTATATTTTCTATACACCAGATCACGTGCCGAATCATTATTAACATCAATTAATGCCTGAATATGTTCAATCATATCGGCTGCAAATGACCTCACCGGCGTGATACACATACACAAGACAACTACAGTCACAACCGCTATCGCAGCAAAATATGCAGGATATCGTTTTGAGCTGTGAGTGGTATGTAATTCCTCGATACATTCTTTTCTTACCTGCTCAATATCAGGCATTTTATGTTGCGCAGCATGTCTTAAAATATCATTTTTCTTCATTCTGTATCAATCCTCCTTATCCAGATTTTTCCTAAGCTCCCTTAAGGTTCGATATAATCTGTTTTTTATGGTTGATTCCTTTACAGAAAAAAGGAGTGCTATTTCTGAAATATTTTTATCCATATAGTAATATAGATAAAATATTTTTTTAGTAAGTTCATCCTTCGCAGAAAGATATGTAAACACACTTTGTACTGTTTCTTTTGATATTGCTATATCGTCAAACGAAGTCTGTTGTACAGCTATATCATTTTCATCTGCCGACAAAATATTATAATCGTTCATTTCCTCAATGCCACGAAGCTTTTCTTTTAATTTATAATGACGAAAAATTTTTCTCTTTGCTATTTGCATTACAAGTGCATCCGGCTGCTTAAAATATGATATTCCATGTTTTCGTATTATTTTAACAACCTCTGTATAGGTTTCCTGAAATATATCTGCTACATCTTCAGTTTTTCCACATTTTACAATGATGTACGCTAAAACCTTCTGATTGGTTGAGGCATATAGCTCATTAAAAAAGTCATCCTGTGCCTTATTAATCAATCTGCATCCCTCCCTTCACTATATATGTGTCCCACACCATAGAAAAAGTTTCATGTTATACCATACTTTTATAATAAAAGCATGCAAGCTGTGTCCTGTCCCTCAGCTGCAGCTTTTCGAGTATGACACTGATATAGTTTCGTACGGTTCCCTCACTCAGATACAGCTCATCCGCTATTTCCCTGTTGTTTAGTCCTTCTGCAACCAGCTCTATGATTGAAAGCTCCTTGCCGCTTATATCATAGCTCTTCATTGCGTCAATGAACCGGGCCTGACCGGTGCCTGATGAAGCTTTACCATCAGCTCCGAACAGGTGTGGTATCCTGTCCATTATCTGTGTTCCGAACACTGTCTGTCCGTTGTTTACAGCTCTAAGTGCCGGGGCAATACTCTCAAAGGCCTGTTTTAGTATATAGCCCTTCGCACCCAGCGAGATTGCTTTTACAATGTATTCATCATCCGAAAATGTGGTCAGAAGAAGTATTTTGGCATCCGGATATTTTCCGAGTATTTTTTCTGCTGCTTCAAGACCTGTCATGCCCTGCATCCTTATATCCATGAGCATCACATCGGGCATATGCTCCTCGTACAGCTTTACCGCCTGCTGCCCGCTGTCTCCAACCGCAGACACCTCTATGTCATCCTGTGCGCTCAGTATTGTATTCAGCGAAAGTGATACGAGATTATCATCATCTATTATTACTATTTTCATGTCCTGTTCCTTTCTTCTTCATGAGCGTCACAAATATCATGAAACCATCGTCTGCCTTTATACGCATGGTTCCTCCTATCGCTGCAACACGCTCTTTTATATTTTTTATGCCTATTCCATCTCCTGCTTCTCCCAAAAGTCTTCTTTCGTCAGCCGATGTGCCGTTGTCCATTATCTCAAGCTGGTAAAAGGCGGGATGCTCTCTGACTATTATCCTGATTTCATCGCCGTTACTGTGCTTAACTGCATTGTTTACCGCTTCCTTTGCAATTGCAATAAAAGCATACTTGACATCTCTGGGCACATCATCCTCACAGTCGTATTCGAGTGAAAATGCAAATGCACTGTCTGTAGGCTTAAGCTTCGCAAGCGCCTGACGCAAATCGACCGATTCATCGTACAAATCATGAACGCTTTTTCTCATGCTGTCCATTGCCGTATCAAGTGTACTCTTTAGGTCTGCGATAGGCGCTTTAAGCTTTTCATCGGTATTTATCACACCGATTGCTCCCACCTGCAAAATAGAGCGCGTAATCATGTGACCCACGTTGTCATGTATCTCTCTTGCGATACGGTTTCTCTCCTTTAGCGTGGCATTGTATATCTGCGCATTCTGCTTCTCGATAAGCTGGTGATTCATCTGCTCCATAAGCATGTCGTGCTCCATGGACGCATCTCTCATGCTGTGCATCTTCATCTGATACCCCAAAAGCAGCTCTGTGAAATACGAAAGCATTACCGCAAAAGCCATGAGAAGTACAACCTCCAGGATATTAAAAATCCCGGGTGCTATATGTTTTATCTTTAAAATACTGTCCACCGATACAGCTATCCCCACTAAGGCTGCAGCCATCCTCGACACCGTGTATTTTTTCTTCCTGAATACCATCGCTGCATACGGCAGCATAAAAAATGATGGTGCAAAAAATACTCCGGACAGAATATAAACCGCCAGAATCAAATCAAAGGCCCAGTCTGCCGTTTTGCTCTTGTTAGCCGGACACATCTGCGGCACATCCTGCATGTCTATAAATGTGCACACGATTATTCCTGTAAGTATGCACGCTATCATGACGTAATCGACCTGAAGGGATACCACCATAAGCATCACGCATGACAGAACTATTAAAAACTGACTACATATCTTATACATCAAAAGCCTCCATTTCCGTAAAATAAGCTTACAACAAATTCCATCAAACGTCACTATGACAAATGTCATTTTTTACACAGCAATGCCTCATCCAAACATAAATACGAATGTGACATTTGACACTTACTTTCCGGCACGCCATATAGTAATCTGTTATTGAGCCAAATATCAGGCTTGCAACCAAAAATACAACATTATGGAGGCAATTCAATGGATACAACCAAAAATGCGATAGAAGTAACCAACCTTGTAAAACGCTACAAGGAGCTTGTGGCACTCGACCATTTCAATCTGACCGTTAAAACCGGCGAGATTTTCGGATTGCTCGGGCCAAACGGCTCCGGAAAGACCACCACTATAAACTGCATACTCTCCCTGCTCACATACGATAAGGGAGATATAAAGGTATTCGGGCAGGAAATGTACTCAAACAGCTACGATATCAAACGCGAAATCGGCGTGGTCATGCAGAATGTGGCCGTGTACGACGAGCTGACTGTATATGAAAATATCGACTATTTCTGCGGTCTTTACGTGAGTGACAAAAAGCTCCGCGAAAAATATGTAAAGGAAGCAATGGATTTCGTGGACATAGCGGATTACAGCAAATTTCTGCCAAAGAAGCTCTCAGGCGGACTTTTGAGACGACTCAACATCGCGTGTGGCATAGCACACAAACCAAAGCTCATCTTCTTTGATGAACCGACCGTGGCTGTCGACCCTCAAAGCAGAAACAAGATTCTGGAGGGCATCAAAAAACTAAACCGTGATGGTGCGACAATCATCTACACCTCACACTACATGGAGGAGGTTGAGCAGCTCTGCGACCGAATACTCATCATGGACAAGGGCAAGGCTCTCGCGCTCGGCACAAAGGATGAGCTAAAGCGCATGATCAAAAATACAGAGACAATAAACGTAGAAATTGCAGACCTGTCAGAAGCACAGCTTGACTCATTAAAGCAGCTGCACAATGCATATCAGGTCAGCTTTGAAAACGGACAGCTTCGGATTTATTTCAGTGGTGGACGCCACAATATAATCCATGTGCTTGATTATCTAGAGCAGAATAATCTGTCCTTCGGTCAGGTGTACACGCAGCTTCCGACTCTTAACGACGTATTCTTAGAGATTACCGGAAAGGAGCTAAGGGATTAATGAATGGACTAAAATTATTTTTTCACAACTCAAAATACACCATGCTAAGCATGTTCCGCCTGAAAGTCACGCTGTTCTGGACACTTGCATTTCCACTGCTACTCGCCACCTTTATGTATATGGCATTCGGAAATCTGTTTGAAAAGGATGAAATGTTTAAGACAATAAATGTAGCAGTGGTTGAATCTGAAAATGATGATACTCTGATGAGCGTGCTTGAGTCTCTCGATGTAAACCATACTGATTCAGCCAGTAAATCCGACAACAAGGACGACAGTTCAAATTCATTTTCTGACCTCATAAACATGAAGCTGATGGATAGCTCAGCAGCCAAAAAAGCTCTAAATGACAAAAAAGTGACCGGCATTATTTACACAGAGGATGCTTCACTTGTAGTGGATGAAAACTCATACAATGCCACAATACTTGAATCCATCCTGACACAGTACAAACAGCAAAAAAACGTATTTACAAACATAGCAAAGACAAATCCGGCTGCACTTGAGGCTGCAATTGCCGGACTATCTGACACCACATCAGAGTATAAAGAGATTTCTCTTTCATCGGGAAATCAGGATGAATACACCAATTACTTTTACGCTGTATTTGCGATGAGCTGCCTGTTCGCCTCATTTTCAGCTGTGACAGCCACAAACCGTCTGCTTGCAAACACAAGTCCTCTCGGCATGCGAAAAAGCCTTGCAGCTCTAAGCAAAAACATACTGATTTTTTCAGAGTATATCTCACTCTTAATCATCCATTTTGTTGTCGAGCTAATTGCATTAGTCTACCTGACACTACTCGGTGTGGACTTCGGAAACAAATATCCGGCAATCATCCTGACACTGTTTTTCGGCTGCATGATAGGTCTTTCAATCGGAGTTATAATAGGTGCCATTCCTAAGCTTACAGAGGGCAGCAAAATCAGTATCTCTGCCGGAATCGGCATGGTGCTTTCCGTGCTTGCGGATCTATGCGCCAACGGGATAAAAGATATGATTGAGCACAAGCTTCCGATTGCTAACCGCCTCAACCCTGCCTGTCTCATATCCGACTGCTTTTACTCGCTCAACGTATATGACAGCTACGACAGATTTTTCAGAAATATATCAATAATGGCAGTTGAATCAGTGATTCTTTTAATCATTGCCTTTGCACTGCTTCGGAGGGAAAAATATGCAAGTATTTAAATCATATTTCAAAATACTCAACAGACATATTGGCCAGATGATTATGTACCTGTCCATATTCATAGGTATCATGGTCGTTCTCACTGCGACACGCACAAACAAAGCTGAAGGTGATTATGAGGCTGCCAAGCCCAAATTTGCGGTATTTGACTACGACAAATCATCAGAAAGCAAAGCTCTGACAGAGTATCTTAAAAAGACATGCATCAAAAAAAATATTAAAAATGACAAAAAGGAAACTATGCAGGATGAGCTTTTTGCCAGAAATGTAAACTGTATTCTCATCATAAAAGAAGGCTTTAGTCTCGATGTCGTGACCATACCCGGTACACAGGCAGCGACCACCTTTGAGTCTGCCATAAACAGCTTTACGAAAACGTACAATACCTACATATCTTCCGGCTACTCTGAAGCTGATGCTCTAGCCGCAGTAAACACCTCGCTAAGCCAAAAGGCTTCTGTCTCGCTGCTCAGCGGCAAAAGTGTCACCTCGCACTCAGGGATATACTACTGCTTCAGTTATCTGGGATGGGTGCTCCTTGTCATGATGATTGCAGGTATAGCTCCTGTCCTTCAGGTTTTCTCCAAAAAAGAAATCAAGGAGAGAATATCCTGCTCATCCTATAAATTTGCAAACTACAACCGCGAGCTGCTTTTGGGTGTAATTTTAACCGGACTTGTGGTATGCGCTGTAATTTTTGTCTCAGCTACAATCATGTTTAAAGGCAGCACATTCTCGTTTTCAGGTTTCCTGTTCACACTCAACATGCTCTGCTACATGCTCGTTTCACTGGCATTTGCCTTTTTCATAAGTAAAATCACCTCAAACAGTGAGATACTGAACATGTTTGCAAACACAGTGTCACTCGGCATGGCATTCCTGTGCGGTATATTTGTGCCGGAGGAATTTCTAAGTGATGGCATCATAAAAGCCGCTCACTTCCTGCCTGCCTACTGGTACAACCAGGCTGTAAAAAATATTGACTTTCATCCGGTCAAGGAGCTTGGCTTCATTTTCATGTGCATGGGAATACAGCTGCTGTTTGCCGCCGCAATAATTGTCGTTGCCCTTCGCATCACAAAAGCGCCTGACGGCATAAAAAAACAGACAGTAGCTGCAGCTGCTCATAAATAGCTCTGCCTCATATGAATATATACAACGAAAAAGCCGGTACATCATGTTTCCATGAATGTACCGGCTTTAAATACTTAGCAGTCCGTACGGGAATCGAACCCGTGTTTCCGCCGTGAGAGGGCGGCGTCTTAACCGCTTGACCAACGAACCGTGTATTATAATATCATGGTCAAACGAATAATGCAAGTACTTTTTTAAATTTTTTTGAAAATTTTTTCCGATCTCTTTACCTTGAACATTATCCCTTTAAATGCTTCTGGCTTTAATTCCATTTTCGTCCCTATGTATGCTCTGTGATAATCTATTATATTCCGGCTCCTTATCTCAAAGCACGCGTTCTTATCCTCATATTTTATTTATACGTTTTCCTCTTGAATAAGATTATACACCTCTTTGGTCACACAACGGTCACACGGAGCTCTTTTCCACGGATTTTGTAAAAAGTATACATTGAAAATGCCGAAAACTGTATAATTTTAGACAATTTTCGGCATTTACGTATTTTTTGTTCGTTATAATCAACTATTATTTATTATATTTTTTGTATATCTTTTCAAAAGCAGGCATAGAGCGCTTTATCATTTCCCCGTCCACACAGTATGATATTCTCACCCAGCCCGGACAACCGAAGCCGTCTGCTGCTACTATGAGCACATCCTCCTCCTTTGCCTTCTCACAGAATGCATTGCTGTCATCCTCGAGTGCCTTTACAAACATATAAAAGGCTCCGTCCGGCTTGAAGCAGTGATAGCCTATCCTTGTGAGTCCCTCGTACAGAAGGTCTCTGTTTTCTTTGTAGGCATTGATATCACCGGTTGCCCCCTGGCATTTTACTATCATCTTCTGGAACAGGCTTGGTGCACACACGTAACCGAGGGCTCTTCCCGCACCACAGACTGCTGCATACAGCTCAGCCTTATCGTACACCTCATCAGGCACGAGGACATATCCTATTCTCTCTCCCGGCAGCGAAAGTGACTTGCTGTATGAGTAGCATACCAGTGTGTTGTCGTAATATTTGGTCACAAACGGCACCTTGATTCCGTCGTAAACTATCTCTCTGTACGGCTCATCTGCGATAATGAATATCGGTCTTCCTATCTCCTTAGACTTTTTCTCAAGGAGGTCTGAGAGCTTTTTGATGGTCTCCTCAGAATATACTGTGCCGGATGGGTTGTTTGGTGAATTGATTATGGCACCTCTGGTGTGCGCATTGATTCTCTCCTCAAGAGCCTCAAAATCTATCTGAAAATGCTCTGTGTCTGCAGGCACCTCTACAAGCCTTGCTCCTGCTGCATTCACAAATACCTTGTACTCCGGGAAATATGGCGCTATGGTAATAAACTCATCATATGCGTCGCTTGTCAACGCACGAAAGCAGATTGACAGCGATGCCGCTGCTCCCATTGTCATATAAAGGTTGTCTGCATTAAAATGTGTGCCATGTGTGTTGTTCAAAAATTCAGCTATTGCCGCTCTCGTTTCCACGTCTCCCTGTGCTGAGGTGTAGCCGTGCAGCGCAACAGAATCATAATCTGTCACAAGCTCCTTTATTGTGTCGTTTACTATCTGCGGAGCCGGTATGCTCGGGTTTCCTATTGAGAAATCATATACATTTTCCTTACCTACAATTGCTGCTCTTTTTTTACCATACTCGAAAAGCTCCCTGATTGCTGAGCGCACGCTTCCGAGCTGGTACATGCTTTCGTTTACTACCATTTTCTTGTCTCCTTATCTCTGATGTTCTTGCATGTTTACTATTATAATATCTCTGCTTATGACATACAAATATCTTTATAAACATCTCTTTATACACATATTGTTACCATTTATGACCGTTTATCCTGATATGAATGCCTCCATCCCGGCACGCTTCGTCATCTCAATATGCTCCTTAAGCTCGCGGGCTGACATTCGCAGTGCCCCCAGGCTCATGACCGTCTGCTGCTCCAGTCCGTCAGAGGTTGCCACTGTTACCTTGTACCTGTCACGTATGCCAAACACAGTCTTTTCGATAAATGCATCGGCTGTCTCGTCCTGCTTTGTATACACAACCTCTATGTTGTGGAAGGTCTCTCTCTTTCCGGCATTGCCCTTCACCTTGTACGCATCAAACACCAGCAGCAGATGACAGCCCTTATAGCCCTGGTAATCCGATAAAACATCCTTCAGCGCATCTCTCGCCGAATCAATGTTTATGCGTGAAAGCTCCTTTAAATCCTCCCATGCAAATATTATATTATATCCATCAACTATCAGGTACTCTTCCCCCGGGGATTTCTTCGGATAAATCGGATTGCCGTGCTTATCATGCTTTACGGTGCGCGGTTTACCACTTAGACCTTCATACTCATTTTTCTTTTTACCTGACCATTTGCGCCTCTGATCCTCTGCAATATCGTTTTTGCCCATGCCAAACTCCCTGGCATAAACATCTGCAAGCTGCGCATCAAGCTCCACTGATGACATACCTGAAACAGCTTTCTCAAAGCTCGTCCTGCGGCGGTTTCCGGCAAGCGCCTGTGCATCCTCCGCTGAAAATGCATTCTGCGTGCGGGCACTCGCTGCAAGTGCCTCCTCAGACTCATCTCCGTGGTAGACATACGGCAGGTGCATATGCTCCGGGACCTCATCCCACGGCACCACGTAGCCTGAGCCGTGCGCACAAAATACCGAGCCTGTCGGATTGCGGAAATCCTCCTCGCTGTCATAGTGCATCTGCGTAATCACCTCCGCAGGATTGTGACACTCATCATAACCCCACAGCTCCAGTGTCAGGTGCCCGAGCCCCTTTGTATACGCATGCACCAGACTCACATAATCCTGCATTGTCGCAACCGGTGCCTTTCCTGTAATTGTTGCCATCTCCCTCGCAGCGGTTGTGGCAAACTGCGGGCTCCCGGCTCTTGCAAATCTCTGCTCCAGATCTGTCATTGCACGGCCGACATACTCCATCGGCACCTGTAGGATAAAGCTGTAGTATGGCTCAAGCAGCACGCTCTCTGTGGATTTAAGTCCCTGGCGGATTGCTCTGTATGTAGCCTGGCGGAAATCGCCTCCCTCCGTGTGCTTTACATGTGCTCTTCC
>ENA-OPDH01000672-OPDH01000672.1-human-gut-metagenome-genome-assembly--contig:-NODE-672-length-26454-cov-3.294481_pt1 | contig 26454 bp, 25 predicted proteins | sample MGYA00241260_ERZ501500 | MGnify/ENA primary metagenome ERZ501500 (study PRJEB25962, sample SAMEA2042519) | human gut metagenome | biome: human gut; feature: human-associated habitat; material: faeces...
TTCTTTTGCGGGCAAGCTGAAAAGAAGAAGGAGGAAGGTCCTGTGCATCTTTTCAAGTCCCGTCCGCACCGCATCCTACAATGGAGGTTGTTCTGGCAGAGCTTTTGGAGCAGTCTGATCCTCATCCTGTTCCTCTGCGCCTTTTTATACATCGCCTGCTCACAAAACAGCGGCATACAAGAACCCATCCTGTCGGTACAGCTGCCCTATTCCCAGCAGAAAATGACAAAGCGCCCGACCAATCGGTCGGACGCCCTGTCACTGAGTTTCTTTGGATGGAAATGGGAGTTATCAATCGAAACGATGCAGCAGCTTTCCGACCAACTTTCCCGCTGGTACCGGCAGTACGGTGTTTTGATTCCTGCACGTTACCGCGCGGCTGCTTCTGCTGCTGTCATCCTGTGGGAGGAGCTGTCCAAAATTTCCCGGGAAATTTTTACAGCTCCTTTTTGCTGACAATCTTAACCGAGAGATGAATCGAAAACAGCAGTCCCAAAGCCAGAAGCAGGAACAATCCGGCAATACCCAACAACGCCATCTTGTAGAAGGATGCGGTTGCCACCACGCTTACCTGCTGGTTGAGGATAAAGATTCCTGCCACAAACAGCCCGGACGACACACCCAAAACCAGCATAAAAATCAGCCGTCCCTTTTGGATGCCCCACTTGTAAGCCACCGGAATCATCACCGCAGCAAAGTAGACGTTCAGTACCACCGTCATCAATAAAACGCTCAGGATTTCCTGCATCGGCGTATTCAGCACCAGCAGGTAGACGGTCGAAATCACTGCGGTGGCAGATGCCATGATGCCAAAGGTCGCATAGCGCGACAGCACCACCTGCTTTGTGCTGACCGGCAGCACCCGCAGATATTTTTCCCAATGGTAAAACTCATCGTAGGAAAACAGGTTGAGGATATAGCTGGCGCCCATGATGCAAAGCATCAGCGCACCGGTGGCAGGTTGTCCTCCCACTGCCCAGGCAACCATAAAAATCAGAAAAATCCCTGCAAGCGTCTTGAGCATCCGCCTGATGGACAAAAGATCGTTTAAAATAAGTCCCTTCATATTATAAGACCTTCCTTTCCCAACTGCTCTGCATCCGATTACTGTTTGTTGCGGCAGAGCATCAGCATCATCTCGTCCAGGGTCAGCGAATCCAGCAGGATGTCGGGATACCGGCGGGCAAACTGCTCGCGGTCGTTGACCAGCGCCTGACTGCCATACGGGGTATCCTGAATGACCTCCACCAGCTTGCTGTCCACCGCATGGAGGGTCTGGCGATCCGCCTTTGCAATCGCATAGCCGTACAACAGCTCATCCTTGTTTTTGCTCATCAGCAGCCTGCCTTGGTGGATGAAGGTGATGTAATCGGCAATCCTTTCCAAATCGCTTGTGATGTGCGAGGACACCAGAATCGAGCGTTTGCCGTCGGAGATAAATTCCAGAAAGATGTCCAGCATCTCGGCGCGGACCACCGGGTCTAACCCGCTGGTCGGCTCGTCCAGAATCAGCAGCTGTGCGTCGTGGCTGAGTGCAATCGCCAGCGAGAGCTTCATCTTCATCCCGCGGGAGAAATCCTTGATTTCCTTTTTATCGGGAAGCGAAAAGCGCTGAAGGTATTGATTGTATGCACTTTCGTCCCATTGGGAGTATACTTTCTTCATCACCCTGCCCAGGTGGGAGGTGTAGAGTGTCTGATTAAAGGACATTTCATCGAACACCACTCCGATGGATTCCCTGTCCTGCGGCGTGACTCCCCGGTGTCCAAAGACAGAGATTTGCCCGCTGTCCGGCTGTGCCATTCCCAGAATCATGCGCATGGTGGTGGATTTACCTGCGCCGTTTTCTCCAATCAAGCCCATGATGGCGCCTTCCGGCAGCTGGAAACTGATGTCCCGCAGCGAAAACTGCGGATATTCCTTACACAAATTTTGTACCTGCAATACCATAAACCGATTCTCCTTTCCGGTTTCTATCCTTCTTCATACAACAGGCTGAGCATCTGCTGCATCTCCTCCAGGGTGATGGAAGCTGCCTGCGCCTGCTCGACCGCCTGCTCAAGCGTTTGCTCAACCCGTTTGCGCTGTTCCTCCCGCATCAGCTCCAGATTGCGCGGCGCCACAAAGCACCCCTTTCCTGCTACGGTCACCACAAAGCCGTCCCGCTCCAAATCCTCATAGGCACGTTTTGTGGTGATAACGCTGATGCGCAAATCCTTTGCCAGCGCCCGCATGGAGGGCAGCGCTTCGCCCTCCTGCAATTCGCCGCTGAGGATGCTGTTTTTGATCTGTGCGGTGATCTGTTCATAGATCGGTTTGCCGCTGGAGTTGCTGATAATCAGATTCAAGTGATCACCCATCCTTCTTTTCCGTATATACTGTATATATCGTATATATACAGTATCACAGTTATTTCTGCTTGTCAATGGCTTTCCAAAAATTTTGTAGAAAAATTCATCATCGGATGCTATACTGAAAACAAGCAAAAATTTACAACCATCAAACAGGGAGGAATCTTATGAAAAAACTGTTTTCGGATAAAATCTATCTCATCCTGCAAATTGCTTCGGTTGCCGTCGGCGGTATCTATCTGTTTTGCACCCGCAGCTACCAGCAGACACCCGTCTGGGTCAGTTGGCTGATTTCGATGGCTTTGTTTGTCAGCATCATCCTGTACAGCGCCGTCAAAAAAAGATGGGTGGTCACCGCTGTCAATCTGGCTGCCGGCATCCTGCTGTTTTTGAGCCTGATGATTTTGCCGTACAGCGTCTAGGAAAGCAGAAGCATCATAAAAGTATGGTTCTACAAGTTTCATACCCATAAAACAGCGCACCGAAAGCAAATTGCCTTCGGTGCGCTGTTTTATTTTACACCCACTATCGGTCCAAAATCATCTGTCCGTAGTTGAGCATTTCAAATCCCAGCTGCTCATACAGCTTTTTTGCCTTTGGATTGTATGGACAAACCTCCAGACGAAAACGTTTCGCCTGCGGATACTCTGCAAACAACCACTGAAAATACTGATGACCATAGCCTTTGCCGCGGGACTGCGGAATGAAATACAGCTCCTCCGCCTGTACCACCACTCCGCCTGCTTCACAGCTCCAGTAGAAAGCAAGCAAGGCATATCCCACCGGCTTTTCTTGCTCACAGAGTGTCAGTCCGCGCATCAAAGGGCTGCCCTTCACCCCAATGTTGAAGGTGTCCTCCAGCTTTTGTTCCTCCAACTCAAACAGGCTGGCATCGCTGCTGTAAAAATCCCTTGCCATTTCTAAATATGCCTGACGGTCTTCCTCTATAAAATCACGAATCTGCAACATCGTTCTTCCTCCTTTATTTGATTATTGTAGCAAAATTTCTCACTTTTCGTCAACTCCAATAAAATTCACCCCAACTTCTTTACATCGACTCGCTTTTTCACTATAATGTAATAAATCGTTTTGTAAATTGTGTAATAAAAAGTAGGACTATCAGAAAGGGATGTGTACCGCATGAAACTACAAACATTATTTGAGGAAAAAAAGGTCGTTTTTTCCCTGGAAATCTTTCCGCCCAAAAAGAGCAGCTCGATTCAGACCATCTATGACACGCTGGATGCGCTGCGCGACATTGAGCCTGATTTTATCAGCGTAACCTACGGCGCGGGAGGAAATCCTGCCGACCGCTCCACTGTACAGATTGCCTCCGACATCAAGCACCGCTATCATATCGAGCCGTTGGCTCATTTAAGCTGTGTCAATTCCACCAAAGAGCATATCGGCAGGGTACTGGATGATCTGCGAGAAAATGACATCGAAAATATCCTGGCGCTGCGCGGCGACCTCAATCCAAACGTACCGCCGCAGACCGATTACCGCTATGCCAGCGACCTGATTGATGATATTAAGCAATACGGCGGTTTTGACATCGCTGCCGCCTGCTATCCCGAGGTCCACCCGGAGGCTGCGGATTTGGAGGAGGACCTGCTGCACCTGAAGGAAAAGGTGGATGCCGGTGCTACCCACCTGATCTCTCAGCTGTTTTTTGATAACAACGACTACTACAACTTTCTGTATCGGGTGCGGCAGGCGGGCATCACCGTTCCCATCGAAGCGGGTATCATGCCGGTAACCAACCGCAAGCAGATTGAACGGATGGTTTCGTTGTGTGGAGCCAGCCTTCCTAAAAAATTTGTCCGCATCATGCACCGCTATGGAGATGACCCCGTTGCCATGCAGGATGCCGGCATCGCATACGCCGTCGAGCAGATTGTAGACCTGATTTCCAACGGAGTACAGGGCATCCATCTGTACACCATGAACAATCCGCTCATTGCACACCGCATCAATCAGGCGGTTGCCAGCCTGATTCGCTGCTCCAACCGATAAAGGAGGTCTGTGGATGCTCTGCCTTTTGCATCACATCCCAACCGAAGAAACCATCCGCTATGCGCTCGGCTGCGCTGTGCCAAAACCGGTCGACCCACAGTGGCAGTCCAAGGCACAGGCAGCACAGCAGCAGGTTCTGCAAAGCAGTCAGCCTCGTTTTTGCTGGAGAGTCTTTCCCAGCGCGCCTTTACTGGAGCAGCTGCTGAGCGGTCAGGACATCCGCAGCCATCTGTCCGGCTGCACCGATTGTATCCTGCTGGCTGCCACCCTGGGCGCGCAGGTGGATGCCCTGATTCGCCGTGCGCAGGTCCGCGATATGGAGCAGGCACTCTGGCTGGATGCCGCCGCCTCGGCAGCCATTGAGGAGGTCTGCGATACGGCGCAGCGGCAGATCGCCGAACAGCTCGGACAAAGCCTGACCCACCGCTTCAGCTGCGGATATGGGGACCTTCCCCTTTCCATCCAACCGCAGCTGTGTACGCTGCTGGACAGTGCAAAAAGCATCGGTCTTTCGGTCAGCCATTCCTCTATGCTGACACCGGTCAAATCGGTGACTGCCATCCTGGGCATCCTGCCCGCAGGTACTGTCGCTTCGGCGCCAAAGCCCTGCACCATCTGTCATTTAAAAGAAAATTGTGTTTTAAGAAGAAAGGGTGTTTTTTGTGGAAAATCGACTGATTGATTCGCTGCGCCGCGCCGACCGCTTCTGGCTGTTAGACGGAGCGATGGGGACCCAACTGCAAAAGAAGCTGGTCGCTGCCGGTCGCAGCATTTTAGGCTTAATCCCCGAGCTGTGCTGCATCACCGAACCGGAGCTGGTCACCCAGGTCCATCGGGAATATCTGGAAGCCGGAGCGGACATCCTGTACACCAACACCTTCGGCGCCAACCGCAAAAAGCTGACTGGCAGCGGATATACACCGCAGCAGATCATTCCTGCTGCTGTCGGCTGTGCCAAACAGGCGGCAACGAGGAAGGACACACTGGTTGCTTTGGACATCGGTCCCATCGGCGAGCTGATGGAGCCGACCGGCACCCTTTCCTTCCAGCAGGCTTATGACCTCTTTGCCGAACAGGTCAATGCCGGTGTACAGGCAGGCATAGACCTGATTGTCATTGAAACGATGACCGATCTCTATGAGGTCAAGGCTGCCATCCTTGCCGCTAAGGAATGCTGCGAACAGCTTGGCAAAGAACTTCCTGTGCTGGTATCGATGACTTTTGAAGCAAACGGACGGACCTTCACCGGCTGCTGCGTTCCTTCGATGGCTGCGGTCATCGAGGGACTGGGCGCAGATGCTATCGGCTTTAACTGCTCGCTGGGTCCGGTGGAGCTGCTCCCCTTCGCCAGACAGCTGCGGGAAAACACCTCTCTGCCCATCTTTATCAAGCCAAATGCCGGTCTGCCCGACCCGTTGACCGGCAGCTATTCCATCGATGCTGCAAAATTTGCCGATTGTATGCAGGAATACCTTGCGTTGGGGATTCACCTGTTCGGCGGCTGCTGCGGAACCGACCCTTCCTTCATCCGTGCGATGCGGCGCAAGAAGAAAAAGAAGAAGGCCGCGGCAAAGAAAACCGCGTAAGGCCCTGCCGGGGCCGATGCTCGTCATCGACCCGCGGGCGGGTACGGGTCTCCGTCCCTACAGAGTGGCGTTCAAGGCGAATTACATCACCGCGGCGGGCTCCTTATGTCCCTCGGCGGGCTTGTCGTTGGCGATGAGAGAGGTTGCCTGCGGCACACCACGGACAGCGCGGGCGGGGGTGCGGCCCGGGCGCACAAGGGCGTGCTTCAGCACCTCGGACAGAGTGCCCACGGGGATGAAGCGCACCTTCTCCTTGACCTCGGCGTCCACCTCATACAGGTCGCTGGCGTTGTCCCTGGGGATGAGCACCGTCGAGATGCCCTCGCGGAAGGCCGCCATACTCTTTTCCTTCAGACCGCCGATGGGCAACACGTTGCCGTGCAGCGTGATTTCTCCGGTCATGGCCAGGTCGTGGTTGACAGGGATACCGGACAGCGCCGAAATCAGCGCCGTCGTCAGTGTGACACCCGCGGAGGGGCCGTCCTTCGGCACAGCGCCCTCGGGGGCATGGATGTGCAGGTCGGTGTTCTTGAACTTGTCGGGCGTGATGCCGTATTCTTCGGCGTGGACCTTGGCGTAGGTCACGGCGAGCTGGGCACTCTCCTTCATGACATCACCGAGGCTGCCGGTGATCTCGATCTTGCCGGTGCCGTTCGGGATGACGGCGACCTCAACAGGCAGCATCTCGCCGCCGACACTCGTCCACGCCAGACCGTTGGCTATGCCCACGGCGTCCTTGCGGGAGATAAACGTCGGCTTGACCTTCTCGGGGCCGAGCAGCTCCTTGACCATCGCTGCGGAAACGCTGATCTTCTCGGCCTCCCCTGCCGCGATCTTCTGCGCACATTTGCGCAGCACCGACGTGATGGTGCGTTCCAGATTGCGCACACCGGCCTCGCGGGTGTAGCCGTCGATGATGGCATACAGTGCGCTGCCCGTCAGGGTCACGCGCCCCTCCAGGCCGTTGTTTTTCAGCTGCTTGGGCAGCAGATGGCGCTTGGCGATGTTGAATTTTTCGGTGCGGGTGTAGCTGGGCAGCTCGATGACATCCATGCGGTCATAGAGCGGGCCAGGGATCGTGGAGGCATCGTTCGCCGTCGTGATAAAGAGCACCTCGCTCAAATCAAACGGAATATCGAGGTAGTTATCCTTAAAGGTACGGTTCTGTTCGGGGTCCAGCACCTCGAGCAGTGCGCTGGACGGGTCTCCCTTGTAGTCGCCCGCCAGCTTGTCGATCTCGTCGAGCAGGATGACCGGGTTCGTAGACTTGGCCGTCGTGATGGCGCTGATGATGCGGCCCGGCATCGCGCCGATATAGGTGCGGCGGTGGCCGCGGATCTCGGCTTCATCCCGCACGCCGCCAAGGCTGATGCGCACATACTTGCGGCCCAGACTTTCGGCGATGGAGCGTGCAATACTGGTCTTGCCCACGCCCGGAGGGCCTACAAGGCAGATGATCTGTGCCTTCACGTCCGGTGCCAGCTTGCGCACGGCCAGCGTTTCCAGAATGCGGTCCTTCACCTTTTTCAGGCCATAGTGGTCGCGGTCCAGAATCTGCTGTGCGCGGCTGATATCAAGGTCGTCCACCGTAAAGGTGTTCCACGGCAGGTCAAGGCAGGTGTCCAGATAGGTGCGGATGACCGTTGCCTCCTGATTGGAGCCCTGCATCTTGGCAAGGCGGTCCACTTCCTTGAGCAGCTTCTTCTCGCTGTCCTCCGCAAGGTGCAGTTCCGTGATCCTGCGGCGGTACTCGTCGGCCTCGGCGTGGGTGTCGTCGCCCTCGCCCAGCTCGTCGCTGATGATGTGCAGCTGTTCGTGCAGGTAGTAATCGCGCTGGTTCTTGTCCATGGACTCGTTGACCTTTTCCGCGATCTCCTTTTCAATTTTCATCACCTGACACTCACGGCGCAGCATCTCGATGAGTTTTTTCAGCCGTCCGTTCAGGGTGCCCTCGTCCATCACAGCCTGCTTGTCCTCGTAGCGGAACAGCAGGTTTGCAGGCATGTACTCGCTGAGGAAGGCGGGGTCGTCGCTGGAAACGATGGCAAACACCACGTCCTTGCCAAGGCGCGGGTTCATGCCAAGGTACTCGTCAAACCCGGCCTTGAGGGCGCGCAGCAGCGCTTCGGTCTCCACGGCATCGTCGGCCTTGCCTGCGCGCACCGGGGCCGGGCGCACCTCCGAAAGCAGAAAATCGCCGCTGGCATCCAGTGCACTGAGCTTTGCGCGGTACTTGCCCTCCACCAGGACCTTTACAAGGTCCCCGGAGACGCGCAGCACCTGCTTGACCTCGGCCACCACGCCGTAGCTGAACAGGTCTGCCTGCTGCGGCTCGGTGGTGTCCATGGACTTCTGTGCCACCAGAAACACGTTGGAATTATTTGCCATTGCCCACTCCACGGCGGCAATGCTCTTTTCGCGGCCCACCTCAAAGTGGACGAGATTGTTGGGGAACACCACCAGCCCCCGCAGGGCGATGGTGGGCAGATGCAGCTTTTTGCGCTCCACCTTGATGGTAACTTTTTCACTCATAGTGCAAACACCTCCCGGCTGCCGCGCACTTTCCCACGGCGGCAGCGCTGTATGCAAGAGATTTTATCTTTAAAATAGCAGGTTGTTTCCTTATTATACTGATTTCCGGCCAAAATGCAACTGTGATGCATAGGTCGTTGGTTTTTTCGTCAGCGTCCTTGCCCTCTCCGTCACGGCTTACGCCGTGCCACCTCTCCCAAAGTGAGAGGCCTTGGCAGTACGGTAAACTTTCCAGTTTTGCCAAAGGCTCCCCCTTTGAGGAAAGACTTCCCCCGGCCGGGGGAAGATGTCGCGCAAGCGACAAAAAGGGAAATCTGGCGAACGGAGTGAGACTGAGAGGGCGAGGCCGTTAAAAACAAAGAAATTTTTTAATCTTCCCCCCGCTTTTCCTGCGTGGAGAAGCCCATTTTGCCAAGAGCCGGCAGCAGGGCCTTGAGGGTGATGGAGGTCAGTGCGCCCATCACAAGGCCCAGCACCAGCATGACCGGAGCATAGTAGAAGGACAGCGACGACGAGATGATCACGCCTGCGCCCAGCAGCTGGCCGATGTTGTGGGCCAGTGCGCCGCATACGGACAGGATGAACCAGGTGGGCCGCACCGGCAGCAGATAGTACAGCACCCACATCACCAGCAGGGACAAAAGGCCGCCGCACAGCGAGAGAAAGCCCGCCGTGAAGCCGGACACCAGAAACACGAACAGCGCCTTGAGCACGTCCAGCACCAGCGCCTGCCTTGGCCCCATGAAAAACAGCGCGTACATCACCACGATGTTGGCAAGGCCCAGCTTCATGCCCGGCAAAAGGCCCGGGATGGTGAGCGTGCCCTCAATGAACGAAAGTGCCATGGCCAGCGCAAACAGCAGGCCGGAAAGGGCGATGCGGCGCGTTTTTTCGTAACTGCGTCTGTTTTGGGGCATGCTGCACCCTCCTTTACTCTTCGGTCTGCTGGCTCTGCTCGTAGCTTTCCTGCTCTTCCATGGCGGCTTCCCACGCGGCAAACAGCTCTTCCTGATGGAAGCGCAGGTCGCTCAGCTCGTCGCTCTTCTGGCGCAGCAGGTCGGGGTCGTTGTACACCTCCGGGGAGTTGATCTCGTTGTCCAGCTCCACTTCACGTGCACCGCAGGCTTCCATCTCGTCCTCGCAGGCCTTGATCTTGGCGCGCAGCTCTGCGCGGCGGCGGCGCTGCTCCCTGCCGTAGCCGGTCTTGGCCGGTTCGGCGGCCTTCTGCACGGCAGGGGCCGGGGCGTTGCGGCCCATCAGGGCATCGTAGCTGGGGTAGAGGGTGGCCTTGCCGTCCTCAAGGTAGAGGATGGGGCAGGCCAGACTGTTCATCAGGTGGCGGTCATGGGTGACCAGCAGCAGCGTGCCGGTGTAGGCCATGAGGGCCTCGGTAAGGTTCTCGCGGGTGTAGATGTCCAGATGGTTGGTGGGCTCGTCCAGAAACAGCAGGTTGGGCCGTTCCAGCACGATCTCCGCAAAGCGCAGGCGGGCCAGCTCGCCGCCGGAAAGCGCCTCGCAGGGCTTGAACACCGTCTCGCCCCGGAAGCCCAGCTTTGCCAGATGGCTGCGCACCTCCAGCTCGGTCATGCGGGGGTACTTGTTCCAGATCACATCGATGACCCGGCCCTGCCCCAGACGGTTCTGCTGCTGGGCAAAGATGCTGGGCCGTGCGCCGGTGCCCAGCCGCACCATGCCGCCGGAGGGGCGGCGCTTGCCGTCCAGCACCTGCATCAGGGTGGACTTGCCCGCGCCGTTGGGGCCTGCGATCACCAGCCGCTGACCGCGGCACACCGTGTAGGTAAAGGGTTCCAGCAGGGTGCGCTCCCCTATTTTGATGGTCAGGTTCTTGAGCAACACCAGCTCGTTCCACGGTTCTACGTCATATTCAAACCGGAACTTGAGCTGGTTGGTCTCGTCCTTGGGCGCTTCGGTGATCTCCAGCTTTTCCAGCTGCTTGCGGCGGCTCTGGGCCATTTTGGTGGTGGAGGCGCGCACAAGGTTGCGGTCCACATAGTCCTGCAGCTTTTCGGCCAGTGCCACATCTGCATCGTGCTGCTTCTGGCGCAGGGCATCGGCGGCTTCCTTCTGGGGCAGGTAGGCCGAGAAGTTGCCCTTGTAGGTGGTCATGGTCTGGAAGGAGACCTCCCAGATCTTCGTACACACGTTATCGAGGAAGTAGCGGTCGTGACTGACCACCAGCACCGCACCGGAATAGCCTTTGAGGTAGTTTTCCAGCCATTCCATGGTGGCAAAGTCCAGGTGGTTGGTGGGCTCGTCCAGAATGAGCACGTCCGGCTTTTCCAGCAGCAGCTTTGCCAGCCGCAGCCTCGTCAGCTCGCCGCCGGAGAGCACCGCAATGTTCTTCTGCCATGTATCCTGCGCAAAGCCCATGCCGGACAGCACCTTTTTGATGTTCACATCCATGTTGTAGCCGTCGGCGGCATCCACGATGTTCTGCAGCTGGTCGTGCCGGGCCAGCAGCTCCGTGTCGTCCGGCTGCGCGGCCATTTTGCGTTCCAGCACCTGCATCTGGGCCATGGCATCCAGCACAGGGGCAAAGGTGGAGCGCATCTCGCCGTAGAGATCCAGCGTGGCATCCAGCTTTGCGTTCTGTTCCAGATAGCCCAGCGTCACGCCGTGGGTCACGCTGAACTCACCTTCGTAGTCCTGGTACTCGCCGGTCAAAATCTTGAGCAGGGTGGTCTTGCCCGCGCCGTTCTGGCCCACGATGCCGATGCGGTCCTCCCGCTCGACACTGGCGGTCACATCGTGCAGCACGATCTTCTCGCCAAAGCTCTTGCCTAGTTTTTCCAAATGTATCAGCATAGTTTTATGATCCCGTTCTCCATCCGCTTATTGGCTCAGCACTGGTGGCGGCGGTTCTTCAGGCCCACATTGGCCAGCTCTTCCTGCTCCATCACCAGCGGGTACAGCTCTTTCAGGTCTGCGATCTCGTAGGTGGGCACCACCTTGCCGGGGTTCTCGGCGTGGCTGGGGTTATACCAGCAGGTGTCAAGGCCCGCATTCACGCCGCCCTGAATGTCGCTGCTCAGGCCGTCGCCCACCACCAGCACATGCTCGCGGTTCTCCACGCCAAGGGCGCGCAGGGCCGCATCAAAAATTCTGCGGTTCGGCTTTTCGCTGTCCATCTTCTCGGAGACGAACACGTCCTCCATAAAGTTCAGCACACCGCTCTCGGCCAGACGGCGGATCTGCACCTTCTGGAAGCCGTTGGTCACAACGGCCAGCGTTGCCACCTCGGAAAGCTCCCGCAGCACGTCCAGCACTTCCGGCCCCATCAGGTCCGGGTGGGTGGAGAGCTGTTCCAGATAGAAGCGGTTCATCTCGGCTCCATCACCGGCGGCATCAATGGCCTTGAGGAAGCGGGTGAACCGCTCCGCCATGAGCTTTTCCCGCTTGATCTGGCCTTTTTCCAGCTGCCGCCACAGCTCCGAGTTGATGGTGCGGTAGGTCTGCACCGTTTCTGCGTCCGGCTCAATGCCGTAGTTCACCAGCGTTTCGGCCAGTGCCTTGCTTTCGGCTGCGTCAAAGTTCAGCAGGGTGTTGTCTGCATCGAACAGCACGCAATAATATTTTGCCATAAACCTTCCCTCTTTTCCTTCTGCCATGGCCTCAGCTGCCATGCGCTCAACAACAGGCAGAAGCCAGCCCTGCCGTAAACAGAGCTGGCTTCACATCATTCTGTTACAATTTCGTACGATGGTACGTCCGTCTGCTCCGGGTTGTTGTCCGGGCAGGTGGTTTTGACATCACAGGGGGTGGCAGCACACTTTGCCATTTCCTCTTCCAGCGCGCCGTTGTCCACGTTCTCCCAGTCGGTGCCGTAATCGTCCACGCTGCCGTCGGTCACGTTCTCTTCCCCGGGCAGCGCCGGGATGCGGGGTTCCTCGTAGTACATGCAAACGCCTCCCTTCCTGCCAGCCTATGCGGCACAGCAGGCCGGGGTGACAGCCTCAGGACGCGGAGTCCGTGGATGCGGACTGCTCGTTGGCGGCTTCCTTGCTGGCGTTGGATTCCGAAGCCGCATGGGAGCTGCCAGAGCTTGCAGAGCTGCTCTCGCTGCTGGAGCTGCTATGGGAAGCCGAGCTGCTCTCACCAGAGCCCGCGTGGGACGAGCTGGTGCTGTGGGAAGAGCTGGCTGTTCCGTTGGAAGCAGAAGCCGAGCCCGCCGGGGAAGCCGTGCTCTCACTGCTGGAAGAGCTGTGAGACGAGCTGTCGGAAGAGCTGTGAGACGAGCTGCCGGAGGTGGATGTAGCCCCGGAGGATGCCCCGGAGGTGGTGCCGGACGATGCACCGGAAGAACTGGTGCTGCCGGAAGAACTGCTGCCCGACGTGCTGCCAGAGCTGCCGGAGCTGTGAGACGAGCTGCCGGAGCTTACGCCGCTGACCGTCACATTCAGGACGTTGCTGGTAACGGTGCAGCCGTTGTAGCTTGCCACTGCATACACCTTAAAGGTCGCATTGAGCATGGAGGGGTCGATCTCCACCTTGACGGTGGTCTTACCCGCCGCCTGCGGCACTTCCGCACCGTTGGCGTACCAGCGGATGCTGTCGGCAGTGAGGTGCTTGCCGCCCAGCTTTGCGGTAAAGGTGTAGGAATCGCCCAGCACGGCCTTGCCGGTGCTGCTGATATGCACGGAAGCCGCTGCAAACACGGCGGTCACGTCCACGTTCTGCTTGAAGTTCGTATCGGTGCGGGTCTTCTGGGTCACGCCGTCGCTCCACTTGACGAACACATAGCCGTCCTGCGGCACAGCCGTCACGCTGATGGACTGGGCGGCGTTGGTCACTTCATAGGAGAGGGATGTCTTGCCGCTGTCGCTGCCGCTGGAAAGGGTGCCGCCGGTCTTGTCCACCCGGTAGCTGGCCTGATACAGCACACCCTGCTCTTCGGAAGAGCCTGCAGCCTCCGAGCTGCTGGGTGCTGTCACCGCAGAGCTGGGGTTCGGGGTATACTCGGCGCGGGTGGGGATGTTGGCGGTGTCGGGCCGACGGTCGTCGGTCTGGTAAGCGTGGGTGCGCAGATAGCTCAGCATGGCCTTCAGGCCCACGGGCTTCAGGTGGATATCGCCGGTCTGGTAGTAATCCTCGCGGCCATAGCCGTTGGCATCCTTCAGCGCTTCGGCGCTGTTGAGGAACTTCAGGCCCATCTGCTCACACATGGACAGCAGGGCCATGTTGAAGTCGTCGATCTTGGTCTGGTCCATGTGGGGGTAGTTTGCGTGGTTTGCAGGCACCGGCGGCACCGTGTTCACGATGATGTCGGTGTAGGGGTAGCTTTCCTGAATGGCCTGCACCAGCGCGGTGTAGTTCTTGATGAACTCGTCCACGCTCATGCCGGTATCGTTGGTGCCCAGCATGATGACCACGCGGCGGGGCTTCATTTTGGCCACGGCCTGCGCGATGGTGTAGGTGTTGCTGTCCTTTTTAAAGGTAACGATGCCCTCGTTCAGGGCGGCATGGGTGCCAATGCCCTCCTTGGCGCAGAACTGCTGCAGGCTGATCAGGCCGTTGGCGTACAGGCGCACCGTGTTGGAATCGCCGAGGAACAGCGTTTCCTTCTGGTAGCTCTCGCCCGCGTCGGCGGTCTCCGGCAGCAGGGCGGCAGAGGTCTCGCTGATCTGGTAGTGATCCGAGATATCCTCTTCGCCCGGCACCAGCACCTCGCTGGAGGGCTGTTCCCCCGGAGCTGCAGGGGTCTTGCCGCGCTTGAGCAGCGTCATGGTAATGGCAATGGTCAGAATGGCTGCCAGCGCGCACACACTGCACACCAGCACAGCCTGCTTCTGCATAGGAGTAAGCGATTGCTTTTCCGGTCGTGTATTTCTCATATCTCTCACCATTCACTTAGTTTCCGGCACAGGGCCTTCCGGTCATGCCTGTCCGTTCAGGATCTGGTCTGCAAGGCTGGCGCAGCTTTCGGCCAGCAGCACCGGGTGGAAGGGATCCAGTTCTTCCCTGCTGCCGTAGCCATACAGGGCACCGGCGGCATCCAGCCCGCAGTCCGCAGCGCCGCGCATGTCGTCGTTGCGGTCGCCCACCATCAGCACCCGCCTGCCCTGCATCATGGGCTGGGCCAGCACATGGCGCACCACGTCGGTCTTGGTGTCGCGGCTCTCGTCCATGGACGCGCCGCCGATAAAATCAAAATAGCCTGCAAGGCCCTTTTCTTCCAGAATGGGCGTGACGACCTGCGTGGGCTTGGAGGTAGCGGTGCACAGCACAAGGCCCGCATCCTTCAGGCGCTGCAGCATCTCTGCTGCACCGGGGTAGGCGGCGCACTCGTGGCTGCCCTTGACGGCGTAGCTGTCGCGGTACAGGTCGGTGGCCTTTTCAATGAGGGCCGGGTCGGTAAAGTGTTCACCAAAGCTCTTGCGCAGCGGCGGGCCAAGGTAGCGGCGCAGGTTCACATTCGTGGTGTCCACGCCCATCTTGGCAAAGACTTCTTTTAATGTATTTATGATACCGGGAGCGGAATCGATCAGGGTCCCGTCCACATCAAACAGGATCGCATCGTAGTTCAGCAATTTGTAAATTTCCTCACTTTCATGGTGATACATTGTATAGTATAGCACAGAATCCCGTTATCAGCAATTCCAACAAATGGTTTTTACAAAAATTATGCATTCAAGCAGAGAAAAGGCCCGCCCGGCATCCGGACAGGCCTTTCAGCATCTTCTTACTTCGCTGCGGCATCCGCAGGCGGATAGTACAGGTTGTTGGAGACGAACTCCAGCTTATCCTTGAGCACCAGCTCCAGGTTTGCCACGGCGTGCACCATGTTGGTGGCCGAATCGTTTACTTCCAGCAGCTTGCACAGGTCCAGACCGTCCAGTTTCATGGCGGCGTCCATCTTCCGGCTCTCGGCGCACAGGATGTGGCTCAGGGCATTTTCCTGCAGAGCGATGCTCTCCACAAGGTCAACGACCGCCTGCTCCAGCGTCACCTTGGGCAGGCAGGGGCAGGGGCAGCGGGTGGTATCGATACAGTTCTCAGCAGACATGATAAAACCTTCCTTTCGTTCGTCCGGTCAGGGGCGGTGTACGCCCCATTCTATGTCTGCCGGGTACGCCGGTGTTACTCCTGCTTTTTAGGGTTCTGGATGCCGCGCACCTTTTCAATGGTCTCGCGGTAGCCGCCGGAGCCGTACTGGATGCAGCGGTTGATGCGGCTGATGGTGGCCGTGCTGATCTCCACTGCCTTCACGATCTGATCGTAGGTTCTGCCGTCCAGCAGCATCTTTGCCGCTTCCAGCCGCTGCGCCATATCCGAGATCTCCTTTACAGTGCACAGGTCTTCAAAGAAGTTGTAGCACTCCTCCCGCGTTTCCAGACTGAGGATGGCATCAAACAGTGCATCGGTGGTCTGGTTTCTTCTGGAATTTTTATCTGACATGAATGTTCTCCTTGCCGCCGCAGCGGACTGTCCGGTTTTGGGAGCGTTCCCTCTTTTAAATGTTCCGGAAATGTTCAGGTTCTTTCTTACATCATCACTTTAGCACATCAAAGTGTGAAAGTCAAGCCCTTGGCGTGAACTCTTTTCATTCGTTGACGTGTATAGTTTTCTTCGTTTCACGCATGAACAAAAATCACCTAAAAATTATTGCAGAACGCTTTCCTGAATTAGTGTATCCTCCGAACTTGTTCCAAGGATATTGACAATTTGTGAATTCCGCACTAAAATACGGACAATCATTCGGCAAATGCGATGAACAGGACATGATTCTTTGCAGCACCCTCTCCCAGAGAGCCGCCCATCTGATGCAAGGGCAGCAGTCAGGAGCAAAGCGTTCTCCCCTGCGAGCAGCCTGTGTGAACAAAGGCGCTGACCCCGCCTTCCAGTAATGCATGGCCGTTTTGCCCACGTTACGGGGCTGCGTATGTATGTACGCTGGGAGTGGCTGCCCTGTGCAGCAAACGAAGTGGTATCGCGGAGTATTCCATACACGATGTGCAGTGTATGTGAAGGCCTTCGTCTTCGATGGTTCGTCCCAAATGGAACGAACGCAGGAAGACGGGGCCTTTTTTACACCCTGCCGCCCCCATGCCGCTGACATTTGCCGGATGCCAAGAAAGGAAAGAGGTAAAAACAATGAATACGCTGGTCATCGTATTGATCGCAGCCGTGTGTCTGTTTGGCGCTTATATGCTTTACGGCCGCTGGCTGGCAAACAAGTGGGGCATCGACCCCTCTGCCAAGACCCCGGCAGTTGTCCATGAGGACGGCCGGGACTACGTTCCCACCGACGGCTGGACCGTGTTTGCACACCAGTTCAGCTCCATTGCCGGTGCAGGCCCTGTTACCGGTGCGATCCAGGCCGCTGCTTTCGGCTGGCTGCCGGTGCTGCTGTGGGTGCTGCTGGGCGGCATCTTCTTCGGTGCTGTCACCGACTTCGGCGCTCTGTATGCTTCCGTTAAGAACGATGGCAAGAGCATGGGCATGCTGATCGAAAAGTACATCGGCAAGACCGGCCGCAAGCTGTTCCTGCTGTTCTGCTGGCTGTTCTGCGGCATCGTGATTGCCGCCTTTGCCGACATGGTGGCCGGCACCTTCAATGCCTACGGTGCTGACGGTGCTCTGGTGGAGGCTGCCCAGACCAACGGTGCTGCCGGCATGGTCTCTATCATGTTCATGGTGTTCGCCGTGGTCTTTGGCCTGCTGCAGAAGAACCTGCACTTCACCGGCTGGAAAGAGAATGTGATCAGCATCGTATTCATCGTGCTGTCCTTTGTGGTGGGTGCAAACTTCCCCATCATTCTGGGCAAGGCTGCATGGAGCTACATCACCTTTGTGTACATCTTCTTTGCCGCTGTCCTGCCCATGTGGCTGCTGAAGCAGCCCCGTGACCACATGACCACCTTTATGTTCGTGGCCATGATCGTGGGCGCTGTTCTGGGCCTGATCGTCAACCATCCCGTCATGAACCTGCCGGTGTTCACCGGCTTTACCAACGCCAAGCTGGGCACCATGTTCCCCATCCTGTTCGTTACCGTTGCCTGCGGCGCTGTTTCCGGTTTCCACAGTCTGGTGTCTTCCGGCACCTCCTCCAAGACCGTTACCAATGAGAAGGATATGCTGAAGGTCGGCTATGGTGCCATGGTACTGGAAAGCCTGCTGGCTGTCATCGCTCTGTGCGTGGCCGGTGCTTCTGCTGCTGCAGACGGCACCCCCGCAGACGGCACTCCGTTCCAGGTCTTCAGCCGCGGCGTTGCCAGCTTCTTCGTGGGCTTTGGCCTGGACCAGCACTTTGCCTCTGTGTTTATGACCATGTGCGTTTCCGCACTGGCCCTGACCAGTCTGGATGCTGTGGCCCGTATCGGCCGCATGAGCTTCCAGGAGCTGTTCAGCGTGGACGACATGGAGCATGCTGAGGGCTGGCGCAAGCTGCTGTGCAACGTGTACTTCTCCACCTTCCTGACTCTGGCTTTCGGCTTCCTGCTGACCAAGATCGGCTACGCCAACATCTGGCCCCTGTTCGGTTCTGCAAACCAGCTGCTGAGCGCTCTGGTTCTGGCCACCCTGTGCGTGTTCCTGAAGGTCACCGGCCGCAGCAACAAGATGATCTTCCCTCCGCTGGTCATCATGCTGTGCGTCACCTTCACCGCTCTGGTGCAGCGCCTGATCGCCATGGTCAAGGCCATCAGCAATGCCGCTGCTGTCACCATCCCCGCTGGCGAGACCACTTGGGGTGCTGTGTTCATTGCAAACGGCCTGCAGCTGATCCTGGCCGTGCTGCTGATCGTTCTGGGCCTGAACATCGTGTTCCACTCCTTCAAGGCCTATAAGAATGCTGAGCACAACAGCGAAGCAAAGGTCTGATCTCTCAGGTTTGAGCATCGCTTAACAGAATAAGCAAAACGCCGCTGATGGTTTTTATTCCGTCAGCGGCATTTTTATTCTTTATGATTCGTGCTTGTGGCGTTCTGCGGGCCGCTCCAAACACTTTTTCACCAGAAAAGTTCCATCGAAAAAATGCATTTTTGACAGTAAATGCCCTGTATCATTACGGCCCCTCTTGTGAAAAGCGAAGCCCGGAAAATCCGCAGATTTTCCGGGCTTCTTTCATAACAAATAATTTTTCCGCTAAAAATAGCCATAGCGCACGCGGCGGCTATTCTAAATCAAAAATCAAAAATTCGTTTCTTCCCACGTTTGAAGGACCGCCATCTGCACCGGGGTATGGAACCAGTGTTCCCCGCCCTCCATGATCGTCAGATGCGCCCCGCTTTCCTGACGGAAGTGCTCGATCATGGTGCGGCTGGTCAGGGCATCCCTGTCACCATACAGCACCTGCGTGCGGCCATGCCAGTGCAGCGGATGTTCCCGCACCCAGCACAGATACGGCCATGAGAGGGTCTCCCCAAGATCCGTGGGGATCTCCCCTGCCCGCTGCAGCTGTTCCTCGGTCACATGGGCATATTGCATCATATTCGCGATGAGAGCTTCCATATCCACCACCGGAGAGACCAGCAGGGTCTGTTCCGGCGCGTCTCCCTGCAGCGCCTGCATGGCAAGCCACGCGCCGATGCTCACGCCATACAGCCGGATATGCGCCCACACCGGCTTCATGCGGGCGTATACGGCTTCTATCTCCGGCACAGCCACCCACGGCAGAAGCCGCTCAGGGCTGTTTTTCCGTGCGCCATGCTCGGGCAGGTCGATAGCCAGCACCTGCCAACCTGCTTCACAGGCTGTAGCGGCAAAACGTTCTGCCTCTTCCTTGCAGCCGTTCTTGCCATGGAGATAGAGGTAAACATTCCGGCTCCGGCTGCCGTACAGGATGGCAGGGATGCCCGCAAGAGTCATGGTTTGTTTTTTCATAAGGGATTCTCCTTATCCGATCATGCTCTCCATTCGGAGAGACGTTTTGTTTACACTGCGCATTGCTTTTCGTCCTCCCTTCTTTCCGTTTTCTCTATGATAGCACATCCGCCCGCCAAACACAAACAAAAAGGAGCCGCAGCGCCCTGTTACGGGTACTGCAGCTCCCAATTCAACTTTGGAAGTTAAATTACTTCACCATGCTTGCAACTTCAGCAGCGAAGTCGTCAGCACGCTTCTCCAGGCCTTCGCCCTTCTGGAAGCGGGTGAACTTGACGATCTTGATGTCGCCGCCCAGATCCTTAGCGACCTTAGCGGTGTACTGAGCAACGGTCAGGTCGCCGTCCTTGACGAACTCCTGATCGACCAGGCAGTTCTCCTTGAAGAACTTCTTGATCTTGCCCTCGATCATCTTCTGCTTCACAGCCTCGGGCTTGTTAGCGGTCTTGGGATCGCCAGCCATCTGAGCCAGCATGATCTCCTTCTCCTTGGCCACGACCTCAGCGGGGACAGAAGCCTCATCGACATAGCCGGGGTTAGCAGCTGCGACCTGCATGGCGATGTCCTTGCCGTAGGTAACGAACTCGTCCTTAGCCTCGATGCCGTTGGTGGTCTCGAAGTTGACCAGAATGCCGTGGGTGCCGCCGCCGTGGACGTATGCAGAGCAAACGCCCTCGTAACGGACGAAGCGGCGAACCTTGATGTTCTCCTTGATGACCAGGATCAGGTTCTTCAGAGCCTCGTCCACGGTCTCGCCGTTCTCGGTCTTGCAAGCCATCAGAGCCTCAACATCAGCAGGGTTCTGCTTCATGATGACCTGAGTAGCCTCCTTGACGAAAGCAACGAACTTGTCGTTCTTGGCAACGAAGTCGGTCTCAGCGTTGACCTCGATGACAACACCCACCTTGCACTGGGGGCAGTAGTCAGCGTAGACCATGCCCTCGGCAGCGGTACGGCTTGCCTTCTTGGCAGCGGTAGCCAGACCACGCTCACGCAGGATCTCGATTGCCTTCTCGAAGTTGCCGTCAGCCTCGGTCAGAGCCTTCTTGCACTCCATCATGCCGCAGTCGGTCTGCTTGCGCAGTTCCATAACGTCCTTTGCAGAAATAGCCATTTTCGTATTCTCCCTTACACGTTATTTTGTTGTTTGTGGGATGGGAAATCAGGCGTTTGCTGCATCCTCAGCGGGAGCGGCCTCCTGGTTGCCCTGCTTGCCTTCCAGCACAGCGTCAGCCATCTTGCCGGCGATCAGCTTGACCGCGCGGATGGCGTCGTCGTTGCCGGGGATGACGTAGTCGATTTCGTCCGGGTCGCAGTTGGTGTCAACGATCGCAACGATCGGGATGTTCAGGATGCGGGCTTCGGTCACAGCAATGTGTTCCTTGCGCGGGTCAACAACGAACAGCGCGCCGGGCAGCTTCTTCATTTCGCGGATGCCGCCGATGTTCTGCTCGAGCTTTTCGCGCTCCGCCTTCAGCTGGATGACTTCCTTCTTGGGCAGCAGGTCGAACTGACCGGACTGCTCCATCTTGTCGATGTCGTTCAGGCGGCGGATACGGGTCTGGATGGTGCGGAAGTTGGTCAGCATGCCGCCCAGCCAGCGGTTGTTGACATAGTACATGTTGCAGCGCTTCGCTTCGGACTCGATGGATTCCTGCGCCTGCTTCTTCGTGCCGACGAACAGGATCGTCTTGCCCTGCATGGCGGTGTCGCGGACGAACGCGTACGCTTCGTCGATCTTGCGAACGGTCTTCTGCAGGTCGATGATGTAGATGCCGTTGCGCTCGGTGAAGATGTACTGCGCCATCTTCGGGTTCCAGCGGCGGGTCTGATGACCAAAGTGGACGCCAGCTTCGAGGAGCTGCTTCATGGAAATGACTGCCATAGTTGTTTTCCTCCTTGTTTTTCGGGCTGCCTCGCTTGATTGCGGGCTATGCCTTCAACCACCCTCTGCCCCTTCGCGGCGACTCACTGCATCCGCAGCACAAGGACCGCAGGACAAAGGTGCGTAGTCTTGCTGATTATACCACAAGTACGCCTGTTTTTCAACTGTTTTTTCAGTGGGTAGAGAAATTTTTTACGCAAAAACAGCTTCAGTCTGCTGTCCAGCGTGCTTCAAAATCGGCAGCATTCATTTTCAAGCCGCTGCGAAGCTGTTCAAGCATTTGCTTGCCGACTGGCGTAAAGCGCAGAATGTTGAAATAGTTCTTCACGGCGCTGCGAATATCTTTCAGCGATGTTTTTGATTTTATCCAATTCTGTGGAACAAAAATTTTCCCGTTTTCCGTCACTTCCGACGATGCGGCATCCATAGCGGTTCCGAGACAGGCGCCCGCAATTTCAATCACGTTATCAAGCGTGCCGCTTCCCATAAGTTTTTCAAGCGCAATGGCGGCAATCGGAACGCTGTCATTGGGCATATTGTTGATTTCGCCAAGAATCACAGAGACAGCGAAAAATTGATGATATGGCGCATACGCTTTCATGGAAAGCAGCGTTACATTCAGCCCCATCGGATTTTCTGCGTTCCATTTGCTATATACGCTGTCGAAAATAACATGCAGTGCGTGAACATTTTCAGGCGAATAGGGGCGATGAAAAAGTTGGTCAAAATACTTATCGAAGATTTTAGTCTCGCTGTAAGAAATCGTCGGGCGCTGCGATTGCCATGCAATAAGCTGCTTTCCCAAGTCCGTCAAATTGACGACATTTGCATCATTATATTTCAGCTTATCAACTTTTTCGCCGCGTTTCGTAATGAAATAGCCGTCCGGGTAAAATTGCTCGTAAGCCTTTTTCAGCGCCAGCACCGATTTATCATTGCTTCGCAAGTCTCTGGCTTTGACGGCGCTCTGACTGTTGGTCGACGTGCTGATTTTGTCGGCACGGTCGGATTCGCTGATTTCATAGAATCGGAAAAGAATGTACGCATCCGTCGCCTTCTTCGCGGTCTCGCTGGAGCTGTAAATGGTGCTGAGCGACTGACAGCCATTAACCACATTGAGTTCCTTGACGGATAGATGATTCCCTTTCAATTCCATATGGGAGCAAATTGCCGTAATGCCATTGTGCAGGAAGAAGAAGTCTCTTGCATCTTTCTTAATTGTCTGCGCAATCGCTTTATTAACCTTATTGCTGTTTCCAAGCGATTGTCGCACATTCTTGCGAAACAAGCTGCCATCCTTAATCCCCGGTATTTTGACGCAGTCTCTCAGCGGCAGTGCGGCAATTACCGCTTTCGTGCTTCCTATCAGCAGTTCCATGTACTTGCCCTGCTCCAAGAAAAACTCATGGTTGATATATGGGCGGTTTTTGTTCATTGCTTCGTTGTACTTAAACACCAAAGTATCATTATCCACAATGACCAGATTTGCAGACAACGTGTCGCTTTCCGCCAATTCTTTCTGAAACGCCTCTAAATCCGATTTTGCTGCATCCGTCAAGGCAGACGTTGTAATCAGCTCAAAGCAGATTTCGTAATCATCCTCCAAAGCGGTTGCCATTTCGCTAATCTTGATTTTCAGCTTCTGATTCGCGCCCTCTTGCAGATGCGGCAAGTCTTTAATTTGTATCCACGCTGACAGAACTTCCCGAAGCGGTTCGCTGTCCAGCGTGCTGCCTGCATAGAATTTTCCCTGCATAATGTAAATGGTGCTGGATTGATTGTCTATATAGATAGCATCAATCTGTTTGTCACCCGCACCGTCTGTAATGCAGTCTTTTGCTTCATGAATATCGAGATTATGAATATTCCGCAGATACCACGCGATAAAACGCTGTCCATCGTTTGGATAATGCTCCCGATAGTAATCCTGTTCAATATCATGCTTGATTTTATCAAACATCTCCATGGCTTTCTTCACCCTTTCTGCTTTTGAAACAGCTCCTTCACCACCGCGTAGCTCATCTTCGGTCTCCGATACTCGTCCACCACGCCCTTGTTGTTGTGCGTTTTCGGGCGGTGCATCGCCCATTCCTCCGTCACGCGGCAATCCGCGAACTGCCACAGGAACACGCCGCTGCACGCCGGGTTCTTAAGCACTGCCTCCACCTGATCGCGCAGAATTGTGCACTGCCGCTCCTCCGACCACTTCGATTCGCCCAGCGGGTCATGGTAGCCGTAAATGCCGCCCGCGCCGATTTCGCTGATGATGACGGGCTTCCCCGCCCCGCCGTGCTCGCGGATTTCCTTGAGTTTCTGCGCCAGACTCTCCGCCACGGGCGTGTTGTGGTACCACTGCGGATAGATGTTCACGCTCACCACGTCGCTGTCGCCATAGACAAGGCTGCCGGGGCGCTCCAAGAGCGCGGCGGTCATCGGGCGGGACGCATCCAAGTCGTGCAGAAGCGCATAGACTTCGCGATAGCAGTCCGCGCCGTAATCACAGTTGTCCGCGCACTCGTTCAGGCATCCCCAGATGAAAATGGACGGGTGATTGCGGTGCTGGGCAACCATTTCGCGCACGCACTGCCTTGTCTGCGGCATGAAGTTCGGGTTGCGCATTTGCTCTTCCTGCAAGCCGCGCGCGTGCGCCTCCTCCCACACCAGCAGCCCCATTTCATCGCAGAGGTCAAGGAAGCGCGGGTCATTGGGGTAGTGGCAGGTGCGCACGCAGTTGCAGCCCATGTCCTTCATCATCAGGATGTCCTGCGCCATCGCCTGCAGCGGCACCGCGCAGCCGAACGCGCCGTACTCCTCGTGGCGGTTGAAGCCCATCAGGTGGAGCTTCTCGCCGTTGAGCAGCAAATCCATTCCGGAAATGCTGATTTCGCGGAAGCCGACGCGGTCAATGAGATCATCCAGCACTTGATTTCCTTCGCGGATTTCAGCGCGGAGGGCGTAAAGTGCGGGCGTGTCGGGCGTCCACGCGGTCACATCCGCATAATGCGCATCGGGAATGCGGATGATGGCGGTGCTGTCCGCCGGGATGTGCGCGGTTTGGGTGAACGTCTGCCCGGCAAGGGTGAGGGTGACATCCGCCGATGCGTCGGTATCCGCCAGATTGCGGATGTTTGCGGAAATATCCGCCGTCCAGCCGTCCGCCGTGCGCTTCGTCGTGATACCGACACTCTCCACAAACACGTCCGGCAGCTGCTCAATGACAACCGGGCGCGTGATGCCGCCATAAGAATAGTAGTCATTCGGAACGTGCAGGGCGGAATCCTCCCCGAAACGGTTGTCCACCTCGACGGTCAGCGTATGTTCGCCTTCCGGCAGGCGGCGCACGACTGTCTCAAACGCGGTGAACGCGCCGTAGTGCCGGGCGATTTCATTGCCATCCAGCAGGACGCGTGCGCGGAAGGACACGCCGCCGAAGGACAGGCGGATATTGCCCCCGCAGCGAATGCGGGTCGTGTAGTGCGCGCGCCCGCGGTAGTTGTGGAGCGCTGGAACGAGTTCCCATGCGCTGGGGACGGGCAGCCGCGCGGGGACGGGTGCGGTGGTGTCAAGGGCAGCAAAGTCCCACAGCGTCGGGACAGGGATAGCGCGGCGGATTTGGTGGGTGGCGAATGTGCGGTCAGACATAGGACTTCCTTTCTTCCTGCCGATGGCGGGAAAGGCGATTTTCTGGTTGTATTATAGGCGAAAAGGGACAAAAAGGCAAGGGAAACGAGGGATGAAAGTAAATTGAAAGCGCGCAGCCTGCGGAGAGGATGCGCGCTTTGTGCAGCGTTCATTAATATGGTATTACGTTCCGAGCAGTATTGTTTCCGCATAGGAAGAAAGTTGGATGTTCGCGAAGTCGTCGGATTCGGCAGAGAGCAGCATCATGTTGGTAATCCGCCAGTTTGGGATGGCAGTGACCGCCGCATCCGTCAGCGGAACCGCTTCTGCGCCATTATTCAGGATGGCATACGCCGCATTGGCATCCGTATCCGCCGTGTCTGGGGACACCAGCAGCACAATTCGCACCATTTCTGGGAAAATCAGCTCCACTTCGCCGTAGCTGCTTGTCTCCCACGCATCCTCGCCCTTGGGGCTGGTGTGGAGCGTTCGCGCGTGCGTCACCATCTGCGCAGGGCAGTTTTCTGCAATCAGCGCATTCAGCAATTCTTGAATCGGCATTTCCGTGCGCGCCGTTCTGCTGATTTTCAGCGCCCAGTCATATTCCGTCGTTACCGCGTCCGCCTCCGGCTGTGTCGCCTGTTTGGGCGCATTCAGCCACAATGCCAGCGCCGCCAGCAGAAACATTCCTGCAATCAGCAGTATTGCCCTGCGCTTTGTCATCCGAATTCTCCTGTCTTTCGCGTGTATCTCACTTCAAGAACCCGCTGATAATCTGCTCTTCCGCTTCCTGCTCGGTCAGCCCAAGGGTCATCAGCTTGATAATCTGCTCGCCCGCAATCTTGCCGATGGCGGCTTCGTGAATCAGCGCGGCGTCGAGGTCGTCCGCTTCGAGCTGCGGGACGGCAAGAATTTTCGCGTGATCCATGATAATCGCGTCGCACTCCGTGTGGCCGGAACAGGCGGCCTGCCCGACAAGGCGGCTGTCGAACTTCTGCCACGAGTTGTCCTTGGCAACCGAGCGGCTCACGACATCCGCGCTGCTGCCCGCGCCCTTCATCGTCACGACGTAGATGCTTTCCGCCTTCTGGTCACCGTGGGTCATCAGGCGTTCGCGGACGACAAGGCGCGCGCCGGCTTCCAGCTCCGCCGTCGTTGTGCGGATGGTGCTGTCCACGCCGCGAATCTGCACCATTTCCATCTCCATGCTGCTGCCCTGCGCCAGATGCACCTCCGTGCCGGGATTCAGCAGGCGCTTGCCCGTGCCGTCGCCCGAACCGTAGTGCTTCTCGACGTAGCGGACGTGCGCGTTTTTCTCCACAAAGAAGCGGTGCAAGCCGTCGTGCTGGGAATCCTGCGAACCGCAGTTGTCGATGCCGCAGCCCGCGACAATCAGCACGTCGCTGCCCTCGCCGATGTAGAAATCATTGTAGACCATTTCCTTCAGGCCGCTTTCGCTCAGCACGACCGGAATGTGCACGCTCTCGTTGACCGTGCCGGGCTTGATGCGGATGTCGATGCCGGACACATCCGTCTTGGACTCGATGCTGATGTTCGCTGTCGTCTGGCGCGACGCCAAATGCCCATTCGCGCGGATGTTGTACGCGCCCTCCGGCACGCC
>ENA-OPDH01000708-OPDH01000708.1-human-gut-metagenome-genome-assembly--contig:-NODE-708-length-25729-cov-4.424242_pt1 | contig 25729 bp, 17 predicted proteins | sample MGYA00241260_ERZ501500 | MGnify/ENA primary metagenome ERZ501500 (study PRJEB25962, sample SAMEA2042519) | human gut metagenome | biome: human gut; feature: human-associated habitat; material: faeces...
ATCTCAAAGGGCTAGCGATTGTAGCTTTTATATACTAGGAAGTTCAGGGAACTTCCTAGTATATAAAAACACTGGCAAGTCAGCAATCACATTTGTGATTAACTGCCTTGCCAGTTAGAACGTTTTTAATTAAATTTCTTCAGTTGCATCTCCTTGATATGACATTCTTCACCAGTCCGAATTTGTCCTTCAGACATCAGGTATTCTGCATTGACGTTTTCAAAGCAATCAACCAGATCTGAGCCACAGCATGCTTTAACCAGTGTTCTTGTTGCCAAAGTTACAGTACCAAAAGACTGTACGTTTCCGAGGTCACAGCCATTTTCGGCAATAACTTCTACATCGCCAAAAACAGAATCTGCTGCACTATACCCCATAATATATGCGGTAGCTCCAGCTGAAACTTTTCCAACAATACACATCTGTCCAACAAAAATGTTTTCATCAGACAACATATTTCCGATTTCACACATATTGCCAATGGTAATATCATTATCGGCTTCGATATTACCTTCGATTACAACATGGTTGCCCACGGTAACTTTAGGAGCCTTAATATTACCTTTAACATGACTATTATTGGCAATAGTCACAGGTAAAGTACTCAGGACATCTTCATAGTATTCGCCAGAAATAATGCTAATTGCCCGTTCTTTATTCTGTTTCATAAATGAAACCCTCCATAAAAAATTGTAAATATACGGATATTTTCATTATACCTCAAAATACTGTTTTTGTCAATTTTATATAATCGTTATCACTACTTTTGAAATTTATTATTTCCTGATTTTTTCATGATATAATGTGTTTCTGTTTCCATTGTCTTTCCAAATTCAATTCTTTCAAATAATTTCATTGCAGGACTTTCTTTAAAACATTGCAAAAATACATCTTTATCATTGTTCTCAAACAATATTTCTTTTAATACTGCTGTTCCAATACCATTGTTTTGGTATTCTGGCATTATACAAATGTTCGCTATTTCAAAAGTATTATCATCTTTATTCTTTCCATTATAAAAACCTACCAATTTATCATTCAAATATATCAATTCTATATTTTTTGAGTTTTCTTTCATAAATTTATTAAATAACTTATTTTGATTTTCTTCATTCCATTCTCCATAAATTTCTTCTATATATTTATGATAAACTTCCTTTTTTAAATTATATATAAATTTGATTTCATCTTGTTTACCATTTTTATATGGTTTTAGTTCCAAATTTTTAACACTACGACCTAATCTAATTTTCTTTTCTATAATCCTATTACTATTCATGCTTTCAACTTTATCTCTTTTTATGTGGTCAAAATTACGATTCTCTTCTCAACTCCTCGTATCTAACCATTCAAATTCGCGTACCCTGTCGTTCTTCATTAAAACAGTTATAATATCAAGGGTTTTGAGGCTTTTATTCGCCATTTTTTCTTATTTTTCGTATTTTTCATAATCTTATGTAAGTGTTCATACATAAGTTTTTTAAGTTTTTGCGGTTATAATATATAACCTCCTTAAAACTTTTCAAATTATATCATAAAATTTAATTTTTTTCTATAAAATTATAGAAAAAAGAGAGATAAATTCTCTTTAAAGTATATCTCCCTTTCTTCTTTTTATATATTGAATTAAATAATTGTATTCATCTTCATATTTAAACTTAACTTTAATTTTCTTATCTTCATAAACATATATATCATCTATTAGTCCATCTATAAGTTCTCTTGATAATGAATTTACATTCTGATATTTTTCAAAATATTCAATCCATTCTCCAGAGGTACTCATTTTGTCTAAATTCTGTAATTCTTTATAGTTTTCTTCAATATATGCTTCATTTTCCCTTATTTGCCTTCCGTATTCTTGGGTGTAGTCATTATATTCCTTTTCTGTAATAATGCCTAATTTCCAATCCTCGTAAGCCTCTTTTCTTAACTTTCTTTTAATATTCAATGTTTCTTCACATTTATTGATATTTTCTAGCAAATAACTTCTACGATTATCATTAAATGTTTTACTATCTATTTGTCCTTTTATTCTTTTCATATCTATTATAAGTCCAATTTGAACTTTTACGCTTTCTAAAACTGCTTTTTCTAATTCATCATTTTTTATACTATGCTTTGTACAAATTTCTCCACCAGACCTCATATATGCAGAACACATATAATGATAATAATTTCTAGGTTGTCCTTTATATTTTCCTGGTATCTTTTTACTCATTGCCCTTTGGCAATCTCCACATTTAATATGTCCTGCAAATATGGATATTTTTCCATCTGTATTCATTCTTGTATCTCTGTCTAGTATTGCTTTTTGTACCTTATTAAATGTATCTCTATCTATAATTGCATCATGTGTATCTTTTACAATAATCCATTCTTCTTGTGGTACTAATACTCTTTTATGTATTTTATAACTAATTAGTTTTCCTTTGTTTTGAACTAAATCTCCACAATACATTTGATTTCGTAAAATATCTCTAATTGTTGTTGAACACCAAGAATATGTAACTTTATCGGTATTATTCTTAAATGGTGTTTTCATTTTTAAATCTATTGCTCTATGTCCTGTTGGATTTAATATTCCTAATTCATTTAATTTTTTTGCTATTGCTGTTCTTCCATATCCATTTAAAGTAAGTTCATATATCATTCTAACGACTTTTGCTGCATCTTCATCAATAATTAAATGATGTACATCATCTGGATCTTTGATATATCCATAAGGTGCATAAGCTCCAACATATTCTCCTTTTTTCATTTTTACATTTAATACTGCCTTTATTTTATTTGATATATCTCGACAGTATTCGTCATTTATTAAATTTTTAAAAGGTACAATTATGCTATTAACTGATTCAGGATTTTTTATGCTATCTATTTGGTCATTAACTGCAATAAATCTTATATTATATAAAGGAAATACTTTTTCAATATAATTTCCAACTTCAATATAGTTTCTTCCTAATCTTGATAAATCTTTTACAATAACAGTATTAAATTTCTTTTCATATAAGTCTTCTAACAATTTTTCAAATCCTGGTCTATTAAAAGTAGTTCCAGAAAATCCATCATCTGTATAATAATCATATACTTCAATATCTGAATTATCTTTTAAAAATTGATTTAATAACATTCTTTGATTTGTTATACTATTACTTTCTTCTTTATCTCCATCTTCTACTGATAATCTTATATATATTGCTGCTTTATATTGATAACTTTTCACATTATCTTTTTCTTCTTTATTATATTTACTTTGTCTAGGCATTAGTATTTCCCCCTTCCTTTACAATTTTCAAATAATCTATTGCTAATTTAAAAGCGTCTTCATACTTAAATACTAATTTAATTTTTCTACCATCATTATTGATATAAATTTTTTCTATTAAGTCATTTAACATTTCTTTTGTAATCTTCCTTTGATTTTTATATTTCATTAAAGTATCTACCCAGTTATTTTCAGCAACATTCTTATAACTTAATCTTGCCTCCATTAAATTTGCTTTTTCTTTTTTAATTTGTTCCTTTATATTTTCTTCCTCTTTAACATTCTCTCTGATAAAAGCAATATATTCTTGCTCGTCAATTTCCATATCTCTGAATTTTGTGAAATATTTTGTTCTTTCTTTATCAAGTCTTTCTAATTTATTTTTTAAATTCTCAACATTCTCTTTTATTTTGTCTGCATATTCTTTATTTTCTTTAACAGATAATCTTGCATTTTCAAATCCATTTAGTAAATCTATATGATATTTAATACTTCTAAAAATACATATTTTTAACTTGTCCACATCTATTACATAAGGTTTATCATTTTGATTATTGCATTCTTTACATTCCAATACATATTTTTCAATTTCAGTATCATTTATCATACTTTTTTCTTTTATAGTTGCTACTAATGGCTTATTACAATTACTGCAAAATACAATTCCGTCAAATATAGAAATATTTTCTATTCTTCTGTTCCAATTAAACTTTCTATCTTTTCTTATTTTTTGTATATTAAAAAATCTTTCTTTTTCTATAATTGGTTCATGTGCATTTTCAATTATAATGTAATCTTCTTCATCGTTTTTTAATCTCTTATGTACTTTATAACTAATTCCTCTTGTCTTGTTTTGAACTAAATCCCCACAATAAACTCTATTATCTAATATCTTTCCGACAATACTTGCTGTCCATTGTTTTGCAACTTTACTACTTGATGATGTGATTTTTAAAATCTTACAGTTATATTCGCTTGGTGTTAATACATTTTTTTTATTTAATTCTTTAGTAATTAACACATTACCAATTCCAGATTCGCATAAATCAAATATTCTTCTAACAACACTTGCTGAAGCCTCATCTACTATTAGTTTGTGTTTATTATTTTCATCTCTTATATAGCCAAAAGGTGGTATTCCCCCTATATATTTCCCCTCTTTTTTCATAACCTCAAATGTCTTTATCAATTTATCTGATACATCTTTGCAATACATTTCATTCATTATATTTTTTAAAGGAAAAATAATATCATCTACTGACTTTTTATCTTTATAACTATCTATCTTTTCACAAACAGATATAAATCTTATATTATCTTTCATAAATGAATTTATCTTATTTCCAACTTCAATATAGTTTCTTCCAAAACGAGATAAATCTTTTACTATAACTGTATTTACTATTTCTTTTTCTATATCTTTCATCATTTTCTTGAAAGCAGGTCTATCAAAAGTTGTTCCAGAAAATCCGTCATCAATATAATATTCTTTAACATTAAGTTCTTTATTTTGTTCCAAATACATATTTAAAAGTTCTTTCTGATTGATAACACTATTACTTTCTGCTTTATCTCCATCTTGAACTGATAATCTAATATATACGGCAACATTCCATACTTTTGATTTATTTATTTCAATATCATATTTACTTTTTCTACCTCTTTTCATTTTCTAAAACCTCCTACACCCAAATAGTAGCATAACCTTTGATTTTATCCTATTTTACTAAAATTCCTCAATTCTAAAATTTACACATTTTCTTACAAGTTCTGATGGATTATTGTTCATAAAATAAGTTAGTAAATCAATTTCTTTTGCTTGTTTTACTACATCTTTTGGTACAAATTTAGACATGTTTTGCACCTCCTTTTTCTTTATCTTGCATCTTTATTTCGTTCTTTTTTGACCTCATTATCTCTAATAATGTCTATCGTATCATCTACTGAAAATTCTAAAGCTTCTCTTAAATTACCATCACAAGATAACCAATCGTCATAACATTCTTCTAATATATCTTCTCTTTTTAATAATGTTTTAAGTTCAAATTTTGATAATTCTTTGTTATATATTAGATAATCTTTCATTTCTATGATACAAGTTAATTTGTAACTATTATCCATTATTTCATCAGCAGATAATCCTCTTAAAGTATCTTTAAACTCGTTTACTTCTCTTTCTAATTTTTCAATTAATTTATTTTTTAATTCTTCATTTTCCATAAAATATCACACTCTCTTTCTTTTTTTGCATAATAAAAAGGACAGATTTTTTTAATTATCCGTCCCTTTAAACTAATTTAATTTTAACATTCCCATATTATTTAAGTAGATTAATGCTTCTTTAAAACCCAACTTAAAACTTTCTTTTAACTCAATAACATCAAGTTCAGTTTCATAATCAAGTACATTAAGCATTGCATATTGTTAATCATCTCTCAATTCTATTGGTTCTTTTTCTTCTAAAAATGTTCTTACATTTTGGTATTTATACTTTAGTTCTGATATCTTTTTATTTAATGTTTGATAATCTTCTCTATCTTTTAATGCTTGTGCTTTATGAACTTCTAAATACTCTAAAAAACCTTCTTCATAATTATCAAAAAAAGTTACCTACAATTTCTTCTATACCTTTATTCTCCTATTTCCATCAATATTTTTTTACTATCAACTATCCCTAATTTATAATAATGTTTACAAAGTAGGTCAGTTTCATTACCAATGGCAAGTTCAAATTTATTTAATTTAGCAATTATTGGGTCTAACTTTTTTTCATCTTTAACTACTTTTTTAATCAAATTAATCAATTCTTCTTCCACTTTTAATGGCTCTGTAAATTTACCATCAAGATTCTTTTTCTTTAATAGCATTGTTTCAAAATCATCACTTATTGAATCATATAGTTGATCTAAAATAGATCTATTAAATAATTCTTCCATTTCCTTATCCCTCCTCAAACTTATTCTAATATAATCTTTTGAATTTGAGAAATGTGCAAATTATTTAATTATAAATTTGACAGAAAAAAAGAGCAATATTTTAAATATCACTCTTAAAACTACTCTATAACTTGTAATTTGTCTCTCACTTACTTTACCAAATTTATAATTTTTGTTGCCACTTTTTCAATAAATTTCTCATCATGTTCTACAAAAATAATGGTAGGATTATAATTTAGAATAGCATCTTCTATTTGTTCTCTTGTCAATATATCAATATAGTTTAAAGGTTCATCCCATATATAAATATTAGCCTGTTCTGAAATACTTTTTGCAATTAGAACCTTCTTCTTTTGACCTTCACTCATATCTTGAATATTAGTATCAAAATCAAATTGTGATAATCCCATTTTTACTAACATTGCTTTAAAAATACTTTCATTTATTTTATTATCGTAAGCAAAAGTTCTCAAATTTCCTTTTAAATCTTCTGTACTCTGAGAAACATAAGATATTTTTAAATCATTTGCAACCATAAACTCTCCATTATACTGTAATTCTTCTCCTAAAATAAGTTTTAATATACTTGATTTACCAATGCCATTTTTTCCAATTAGTGCAACCCTATCGCCATTATTAACTTCAAAAGTAATAGGGTTAAATATCGTTTCTTTACTATATTTTATCTGCAAGTTATGTGCAAAAATTAATGGATTCTTATTACTTTTTAGAGGAATAATTTTTAATGTATCATTTACCTCTATATTTTTTAACAAATTAGTCTTTTCATTTATTGCTTTTTCTATTCTTTGTTCCATAACTTTTGATTTTTTCATCATTTTATCTGCTTTATGTCCTATATATCCTTTATCTATTGTAGTTTCTGAATTATATTTTTTATTTTTTGTTTTTTCAGCCTCATTTGACCATTTTGCACAATTTTTAGAAGCTATTTCAAGTCTATTTATATCTTTCTGCAATCTTTCATTTTGTATTTTTTCAAAATTATCTTGCCTATTTTTATTTTCTTTCCAAGATGAAAAATTACCTTGTTGTATTTCTATATTAGTATTATTTATAGAAATTATATGATTTACAACTTTATCTAAAAAATTTCTATCGTGAGATACTAATATAAATCCTTTTTTCTTTTCTAAATAATTTACTAAATTATTTCGTGTTTCAATATCCAAATGATTTGTAGGCTCATCTATAAGTAAAAAGTTATTACCTTTTAAAAATAAACTTATTAAAAGTATCTTTATTTGTTCGCCACCACTTAATAAGTTAAAACTTCTATATAATACTTCAGTATCTGTATTAAGTAAATTTAATTCTCTTATAATTTCCCAATCTTCAACATTCGGAGCAATCTCATTTACTATTTCTATTGCCATTCTTTCTTTGTTTTTTACTTCAAAAGGGAAGTAATCAAACTCAACATTTTTTGATATTGCACCTTGATATTCATATTTTCCTAATAATAACTTTAAAAATGTAGTTTTACCTTTACCGTTTCTTCCAATTAATCCTAATTTCCAATCAGTATCTATATTAAATGATACATTTTCAAATATATTTTTTAGGCTTCCATCATATCCAAAAGTTAAATTGTTTACACTTATTAAAGACATCTATTCCTCCTACAAATTATTATTTTGCGAACTACTAAATTGTAATTTATAATTTGCTTATTACTTTTTTCTGTCAACTTCTTTGTTTACACTATTGCTAATAATATAGAAATTGGAAATATAGCTACTGGATAAAATTCTTATTTTCAATTTTTCAATTTAAAAATTTTCTTTTGGCGCTTAGTTTCAAATTTCCAATAACCATGATTACGATTTCGATGTTTTTTTTGAATCTTGTTTTGATTGTTTTTCATGGCTTGTTCAGCATTTAATATAATAGCTTTTTTTTCGTTGGAAACAAATTTAAGAAAAACATCATATAGGTATAGCCATCCATCGTATGAGATCTCAGTAAGCGTTGACTCTAATTTGATTTTTAAAAACTTGCAAATGCGTTTTTGTTGCTCATAAGTAAACAATTTTTTTGTTTTATCTTTGAAAGTATTTCCAGACGCTAAAAATATATATGATAAAAAATTTCTATAGTCTGTCGCATCCTCAACATCTGCTGATGTTTTTCTTTGAAAGTGAGCAAAACATATTCGTGCATTTGGCACAGGATAAAAATCTGATGGTTTAAACTCATAAATCAATTCAGCGGAAAACCAAGGTTTGTATAAAAGAGACCTCAAACTTTCGTTATAAAAAGGCTGTCCAGAATACCTTATAAAAGCTTCATACTGCATTATGAAATATATATCTTCAGGAGGATTATCATCTTCAAATACTTTTTTCATAATATCAGCAGTTATGTTAAATGGAATATTTGCACATACTTTATATGGTTCTTTTACTGATATTTTATATTTTAAAAAATCCATCTCTATTATTTGAACTTTTTTAGATTCTTTATACCTTTCAGATAAAGTTTTCGCTAATTTTGCATCAAACTCTATTGCTATAACTTTCTTGCTTTTTTTTGCAAGTTCATTGGTAATAATTCCTTTTCCAGGACCTATCTCAATTACAATATCGTCGTTACAAATATTACTCTTTGATAACAAGGTCGCTACAAGTTGTTTACTATGTAAATAATTTTGCGAATGTTCTATTCCCATAAATACCTCCTTTACAAATTACTATTTGATGAAATCATTATAGCATAAATTTAATTTTTTTAACATCTTTCTGGAGAATTTTTATCAGGAGATTTATCTTGTTTTTCTTCTTTTTCATCTCCCAACATTTCATGTTCATTTTCATTTATTTTTAATTCTGCATTTATTTCTTCTAGTTTTCGTAACTTTTCTTGTAATTCTTGTTCTTTAGGAAATTCCTTTTGAGATTCTTGCTTTGCATTTTCCATTTGAAAATATGTATTATCTAATAAATCTCTTTCGTGAGGAATATCTTTTGCAATATTCTCTAAACAATTATTTATTCTTGTTATATTTCCTATACTATCTACTCCTAAATCAATAGAATAACTGAATTTATTTTTTAATTTTAATCTAACATTTCTAGTTATTGAATCAAAACTAATTTCCATTGTAAAGCCTCTATATTCTCCTATTTCTCTTGTTTCCATACTTTTTAAATCATTTATACTTTGTAATAATCTCTTTCCTGCCTCTTGTTTTTCTGTATATATCATTCCATTTATTTTCATAGGAGAAAAACCATCTGCATTAGGTTTAGTATATTCTTGTAATTTAATTGTATCTTCTTCCATTGCTCCAATTTTATTATTAAGTCTTGCTATTTCTTCTGGAAAGTATTTTATAATCTTATCTTGCAATGAATATTTTTGATTCATAAATTCTTGTTTTAATAATTTCAATTTTGCGACATCAGTATCTAACGATGTCTTTTCTAATATTTTAGGATTTCCTGTTGCTAATGCTTTTATTTCTCCATAAGTTAATGCTTTGTCATCAATATCTTCCATTGTTCTTGCAGGTGTTTTTGATGTCATTATTTGAGAAATGAATTTTTGCTTTTGCTCTACTAATTGATACATATAACTATCAAATGTCTTTTCAGTAACATACGAATATACATATACTTTTTTGTTTTCATTCCCCTGTCTAATCATTCTTCCATTTCGTTGAGTCAAATCAGAAGGTTTCCATGCACAATCTAAATGATGAGTTGCAATTAACTTATCTTGAACATTAGTACCTGCACCCATTTTTTGAGTTGAACCCATTAACACTCTAACTTGTCCTTTTCTTACTTTACTAAATAATTCTTTCTTTTTAACCTCATTATCTGCCTCATGAATAAAAGCTATTTCATCAGGTGGAATACCTTTTTGAATTAGCTTTTTCTTTAACTCATTATATACATCTGTAAATTCTTCTTTTTCATAGCCTTTTAAGTCTTTTGGAGTTGATAAATCACAGAATACAAGTTGTGTTGATTTCTTATCACTATTTTCACTCCATATTCTATAAACATTTTCTGCACATGAATTTACTTTACTACTTTCTGAATCTGGTAATAAAGGATTCATAAGTCTTTGGTCTAATGCTAGTTTTCTACCCTCATTTGTAATTTTAAGCATATTATCTTCTGTTGCATCAACTGTTCCTGACCTTATTTTCTCTGCTCTTTCTCCTAAAGCCTTTACCATTTCTTGTTGTATTTCACTAGGTTTTACTACTACATTTATATTTTCAAATTCTGGTGTTGGCAAATTTAATGTTTCAGCAGTTTGAATATCTGCTACTTCTTTAAACATAGACATTAGCTCTGGTAAATTGTGAAATTTTGCAAATCTTGTTTTTGCTCTATATCCTGTACCCTCTGGTGCAAGTTCTATTGCAGTAACTGTTTCTCCAAATGTACTTGCCCAATTATCAAAATGTTCTAAACTATTTTCTTTTAGTCCAGAATATTGTAAATATCTTTGCATTGTATAAAGTTCTGCCATTGAGTTACTTACTGGTGTTCCAGTAGCAAATACAGAACCTTTGCCTCCTGTAATTTCATCTAAATATCTACATTTCATAAAAAGGTCGGAAGATTTTTGTGCTTCAGTTTGTGCTATTCCACCAACATTACGCATTTTCGTATATAAAAACAAATTCTTATAATTATGAGCTTCATCAACAAATAATTTATCTACACCTAATTCTTCAAATGTTACAACATCATCTTTTCTTTCTTCCTTATGTAATTTCTCTAATCTGGTTTCTAATGATTTTCTTGTTTTCTCCATTTGTTTAATAGTATAGTTTTCTCCTCTGTTTGATTTTTCAGAGGCAATTCCTTTTGTAATATCACTTATTTGTTCTTCTAATAATGCAATTTGTCTTTCTATTGACATTGGTATTCTTTCAAATTGTGAATGTCCAATAATTACTGCATCAAATTCTCCTGTTGCTATCCTACTACAAAATTTTTTTCTATTTTTGGTTTCAAAGTCTTTTTTAGTAGCAACTAAAATATTGGCACTTGGATAAAGTTGCAAAAACTCACTTGCAAACTGCTCTATAATATGATTTGGAACTACAAACAAAGACTTATTACATAAGCCTAAACGCTTACTTTCCATTGCAGCTGCAACCATCTCAAAAGTCTTTCCTGCACCTACTTCATGTGCTAATAATGTGTTATTACCATATAAAACATGTGCTACTGCATTAAGTTGATGTGTCCTTAATTTTATCTCTGGATTCATTCCTACAAAACCTATATGAGAGCCATCATATTCTCTTGGTCTTATGCAATTAAATTTATCATTATAAAGTCTTACTAAATGATTTCTTCTTTCTGGATCTTCCCATACCCAATTTAAGAATGCTTCTTTTATTGCGTCTTGTTTACTACAAGCTATTGCAGTTTCTTTTCTGTTTAATACTCTTTGTTTTCTGCCCTCATCATCTATAAATGTATCAAATATTTTTACATCTTTTAGATTAAGTGTCTGTTCTATTATTTTATATGCATTTATTCTTGATGTACCATAAGTTGTATATGCTTTTACATTGTTTCTATCATTACTTTTTCCATCAATATACCATTCAGCAGTTATATTAGAATATTTAACATGAATATCCCATCTGTTATAACTTGGTGTATCTAATAATTCAAAAATAAACTTTCTAATGATTTCTGGAGGTATCCATGTTGAGCCTAACTTAATTCCAATTTCACTTGCAGTAAGGTCTTTTGGAATAACCTCTTTTAATTTTTCAACATTTATATTAAAACTAGAATCTTCTTTTGCAAATTGTTCTGCAACTTTTAGTTTTTCTCTAACATTACCAGATAAATATTCATCAGCAGTTACCCAATTGTTTGTATTTTCATAATCAGGTACTTTAAATATAACACCCTCTAAACTATTTATTATTTCTTCTTTGTCTATCTTGCATAATTGTTGCATATAATCTAAATCAACTTTTGCCTTATCTTGTATAGATAAAATCAAAGCCTCATCTGGAGTATCTACTTGTAATACTTTCTTTTTAGCTTTTATAGTTCTTTTGCTAAATATATCAGCTTTTCCTACAAAATTGCCCTCTCCATCTATCTTTTCAAGTGAGCATAATAAGAAATAACTACTATCATTAGAAAATGCTGTTTCATTTGCTCTTGAATTTATTAAGCCATATTCTTTTGTAAATCTATCATATAATTCATTTAATTTTGCTTGTGCAATATGAATTTCCTCATCTGAATAATCTTCCATTTGAAAATCAATTAATTCTCTTACCTGTTCTCTTAACAAAATTAAACCTTTTATTCTATTTTGTGCCGTTAAAGGTAACTCATCTTGTAATATCATTTTTGAATTTTCTCTAAAATACAATTTATCATCTACTATTGCATAAGAATAATTCTTAACAGTTGGAATTGCAGGTATTGATGTGTCTTCTTGTTCAATTTCATTTTCAATACTATTATTCTGTAATTCTCCATGTATATTAGTTATCGCATAATTTAATTGTTCTTCTAAATTTGTGTCTTCTTCTGCTTTACAAGTTGAATCATAGCCATAAGCAGTAGATACCATTTCCATTTTTCCTAATATCATATCTGGATTATCTACAAAATATTTATTCATTGTAATATTGTTTTCATCTCTATCAAGATATACCCAATCTGGCATTATATCGGTCAAATTTTCTCTTTTTTGTAAGAAGATAATATCTGATGTTACTTTTGTTCCTGCATTCTTTGTAAAAGTATTATCTGGTAATCTAATAGCACCTAAAAGGTCTGCTCTTTGTGCTAAATACTTTCTAACCTCTGGACTTGCTTTATCCATTGTTCCTTTTGAAGTAATAAATGCAATTACTCCTCCTGGTCTAACTTTATCTAAAGTTTTAGCAAAGAAATAATCGTGTATTAGAAAATTATTTTTATCATATCTTTTATCATTAACTTTGAAATCTCCAAATGGCACATTTCCTATTGCTATATCAAAAAACGAATCTGGTAAATCTGCTTTTTCATAACCTTGAACTTTAATATTTGCTTTTTGATATAATTGTTTTGCTATCTTACCACTTATGGAATCAAGTTCTACTCCATATAGTTTTGAGCTTTGCATTTCTTGTGGCAACATTCCTAAAAAATTTCCTGTACCACAACTTGGTTCAAGAATATTTGCTTGTTCAACACCCATGCTTTTTAGAGTGTCATATATTGCATTTATAACTACTGGTGGTGTATAAAAAGCAGTTAATGTTGAAGCTCTTGCTGACTTATATTCTTCATCTGTAAGAATTTCTTTTAATTCGTTATATTCTTCACTCCAATTATCTTTACTTTCATCAAACACATCTGGAAGTCCACCCCAACCCACATAACTAGCTAAAATTTCTTGCTCTTCTTTATTGGCTAATCTGTTTTTATCTTCTAGCTTTTTAAGTAGTTTTATAGCATCTATATTTCTTCTAACTTTTTCTTTTGGTGTTCCCTCTCCTAAAGAATTGTTATCAATATGATAGTTTATTTTTTCTTGATTTTTATAATATTCATCTCTATTAAGTGGCTTTCCATTTTCTTCTCTGGCTTTAAATAAATTGATTACTTTTTGTGCTTGTCCAATTGCTTTTAACTCGTCTATTGCATTTATTGTGTCATTTTCTACTTTTTCTAAAACAGCATTTCCAACCTCTTCTGCAATAGCTCCAGATTCTAAAGCATCAATAAATTCTTGACTTACTTCTCTTAGATTTTCATTCGCTAATTCTTCTATGTCTGTAAATTCAGCAAGTCTTTTTCTTATATCTAGTTCAGATTGTTTTGTATTATCTATTTCGGAATATTCTAGCAATCCACCATCTATTTCTGTTCCAAAGTTATTATAAATCTCATAATAATACCCCTCATCATTAGTATGGAAGTGAAAATAATTGCCATTAGATAATTTATAATTCTTTTCTATATTTTGAATATCTTGATTTTCTTCATCAATAGCTACTTGTTTTTGATCTGGATTTATTCTTGCATCATACATCCATTTTTGATTTTCATATTCCTCATTAAGCCATTTTTGATATTCTTCTTTTTCATTACTATTAAGATAAATATCAGCATTTACTAATTCTTTTATTCTTTTTTCAACCTTACTCCATGTTAGCAAAGTTTCTGGTGCATTTTCTTTTAGTCCTAATGTTAGTCTAATCCCTTTTGCATTATGCCATTCGTCTAAATTTTCGTAATTTCTTACACCTCCACCACCCTCGCCATATTCTTTTTTAAGAAAAGTAATGTTATCTTCAGTAGAATAACTTTCTTGGAATAATCTATAAATTCTAAATTTTCCATCAGCAAAATGACTACCCTCTAAAAGAACATCATCTATTACCTTTTGTGTAAATTCAAAAGCAGAAGTATTTTCTACCTCTGCCTGTGCTTGAATATTATTTATTTGTTCTTCTACACTTGGTAAATTCTTAATTGGTGGAATATAGCTATCTGTAAAAAGATTTAATTGTAAATCAACTCTGTTATTATCATTTCCTCTGCTTGATTTCGTATTGAGTTCATTGCTTGTACCCAACCCATTTGATCTGCTCTCTTCATTTCTTCGTTCACTTGAGCTTTCTCTGCTAATTGTTTGATTAGTAGTTTCAATCTGTTTTGAGCTGTTTCCTCTATTTCTCCTAAATGTTCTTCCATCTTGCCATCTAACATTAATTCCTCGTATAACCCTCTTTTGTGTTCTTTTAGGAATTTCTCCCTCATTCTTGAGAATCTCCCCTGTGCCATTTTCTTCGTTTTTGGTAATGCTACTTGTGGTATTTGGTAATCTCCCATTTGATTGTATGTTAATTCTATCATAATCATTTCTCCCTTCATTATTTTTTTCTTCATTATTATGATAATTTATTTTTTCATTATTAACAAATGTACGATTTGTTAATTTATAATTTTTTTCATAATTTATAACACTAGAATAGATTTCTCTTAATTCTTGTTCTGCAATATCACTTATTGCTGCACCTAATCTTGAAACAACTCTTTTATTATTAAAACTACTAATCATTTCAAAATCCGATACATTAAAATGTTCTGTTGGATCAATGCCACATCTTTTCATTGCCATATATGATATTGATTTTGCAAGTAATACAATAAAGTTTCCCTCTAAATCTATATCTTGCATTTCCTCTAATAAGCTACCAACTAAAACTTCTTTTAAATCAACTAAATAATCTTGATAATTATCTTCAACTAAATTTATAGATGCTGAATATATTGCTTCTGCTAAATTAGATTTAACTTCTAAATTTCCAAAACTATTTTCTAGTGTTTCTATAATTCCATTTTCATAAGAAGGTTTTATTTCCCATAACTTAAAATCTTTATTTATACCACTATGTGTATCTGAAATATCAAAAACATGTCTTAATACATTTCTGCCATTTTCCATTGATAATAAGGCAATACCTTTTGCACCCTTATTAACCCATCTTCGTAATTTTTTATTCCAAGTTTCTATATCTGCACAAGCAGTAGCATTTGGTTTTTGAGCATATATTAACACTTGCTCATTAAAAGAATACTTGTAATTATTACTCGCCGTATTTAAAAACTTAATCCAACTTTCTCCATTTTGAGTAATTTCTTTCAATGTTTCACTTGCCATTTCATTTATTAGTTGATATTTATTCGCCATCAGTTTCCTCCTTTCTCGTTTCTTGATAATTGAAATACCCTATTGTATTATGGTCTTTAATAAACTCTCGTAAAGCAATAATATTCAAAACATCAGGGTCTTTCGTTATTTCTTTTAAATCTTCTATTTTTAAATTTGAAATATCTTTTTCTGTTGATTTTCCAATACTTATTAACTTGTTATATGTTTCCATTCTTAAGTTTCTTTTTCTAGGCATTTCACACCTCCTATTTTTTTTACATAAAAAAATAAGCTAGATTGATATCTAACTTATTTTAAAAATAAATTAATTAATTTTAAATTAAATGATGGTTGCATTTTTTACATCTACCAAAGCCTTGTGTACGCAAAGCAACAGAATTTTCCCATTCATTTCCACAAATACTACATTTCCACCAAATTATTTTTTTATTTTTGCATGTCATTTCTTCTGGTTTTAAATCTCCATTTTTTGTAGGATGCCATTCCTTTGCTAATTCTGGGTAATTTGTTGCTAAAGAGCCTTCTTTTTTTATTAAATTTAGACTTCTAGTTTTTGCACCAACACTTGATGCACATTTAGGACAATATTTTGAACGAATCCTGCTCTCAATTGAGGCTTTCCATTGATATCCACACTTTGAGCATTTCCAAAAAAAGCTATGCTTTCTTTCTCCTAGATTTAAGTCTTCAAATTTAATATTATTTTTTTCATAATCATATTCTTCAGCCAACTCTGGATAAAGTGTTTTAAAATCATTTTTTCCTTTTTTTAATCTGTAGTATGAACATTGTGTACACTTGGTTGTATTTTTTTTGTATACATCTTTAACTTTAGAACAATATGATTTTCCACATTCTGTACATATTAACCATATAAATTTTTCACTACCTTTAGTAAACATATCTGGAGTCAAATTACCATTTTTTTCTTTGTCCCACATGTTAACTATTTCTGGCATTAATTCTAGTAATGAATTTTTCTTTCTTGATAATTGCATTAAATCTAAAATTTTATCATTATCCCTTTCTAATTTAATGTTCTTGTTTTCACAATTAAGATAATTAAGTATATCTCGAATACATCTTTCTAAATCTTCTATATTGTCTTTACTTGGAAGCACTTCAAAAATAATAGCTGATGATTTTAATTCTGGTAATCCTTTCTCTCTAACACGAATTAGTTTTATACCTAATTCATCACAAATTTTATCCTTATCTATGTCTCTTTTTATATTTTTATGCCAAAGAAAACCATCGTATTCTATTGCAGTTTTTATAGATGGAATATAAATATCAAGTTCTTTTCCATCATTATTTTCCAACTTAAAATTTTCAATAGTATCTTTAAAATTTTGACTAATATAATAAAAAATAGCTTTTTCTGGATAAGATACTTTATATTCTTTTTTACAAATTGGACAATTTCTACCTTTAACTCTATTTACTATGCTTGCTTCCCATTGATGTCCATATTTACATTTCCAATACACTTTTTTATTTGATTTAGCTAGATAGCTTTCTGGTAAATTTTCATTTCTTTCATAATCCCATTCTTCCAACAATTTTGGATACATTGTTTTTAAATCATTAACTCCAACAACTGGAGTTGCATTTATATCTCCTGTTCTTTTACTTGAACAATCTGGACATCCTAATCCTCTATTAACTTTACCTCTTATTTCTGCAAAATAGTCATTTCCACAAATACTACATTTCCACCAAACTTTATAACTAGATTTTTTTAAAAATTGGTTTGGTTTTAAATTACCATTTTTTTCATAATTCCATTCAATCAATACTTCTGGATGTTGTGATTCTAAATCATTAACACCAACAACAGGTGTAGAATGATACAATGATAGTTTTTTTCTTCCACATTTAGGGCAACCATTTCCTCTTCCATCTTTTCTATATCTATCGTGAGGAGGAGCAATCCATATATTATTACATTCATGGCATTTCCAACTCACCTTTATATGGCTTCCACAAGTAATTTTATCTGGATAATACCCTAATCTATTATTTTCTTCATAATTCCAATCTTTTATTAACTCTTCGTTATCTATTATATACTTTTTATCTTTCAATATTTTTTCCTCTTTTCTATATCCACTAGATATAATTGCAATTATTATAACATATTTTTTATTAAATGTCTTTGAATTAGAAAAAAGAGCCAAATTACTCTAGCTCTAATTCTATTATAAAAATTTAACTTTATTTTTCATCTTGTTTTCTTTTGCGAATTACAATATATACAATTCCTAATAAAGATAGTATTATTGCACTAGCAAATAATTTTATTTTGCTTTCAACTCCTGTTTTAGGAACTTCTATCTTTTTATTTTCAAATGTAAATTCTATTGTATTTTCATTTTCTTCTACTTGTGTATCATCTACGAATATTCCTTTGTCATTGATTTCTACTTTAACAATTTTGTTTGATAATTCATAATCTTTTGGTGCTTTTATTTCTTTAATGTAATATGTTCCATATCTTAACTCTTCAAATAAAGATGTTCCATCTTCTGAATTAGATTTAACCTCTTTAATAAGTTTTGTACATTCTGGATCTTCGTATATTGCAAATATGAATTTATCTTTAATAACTTCTTTTGTTTCAGTATCAATCTTAATTACCTTTACATTTTTTAGTATTGGCATATCTTTCATTTCTATTTTTTGAGTTTCTTTATCAGTTGTTACTGTGAATTTTATTTCTTCAGTAATTTCATACCCATAAGGAGCAGTTGTTTCTTTTAAGATATATGTTTTACCTTCCTCTAAACCTTTTACTTTATGAGGTTCTTTAGTTGATGTCCATTTATCTATTGTATTACCATCTTCATCTGTTACTTCTAATTCTGCACCCTCTAGTTCATTTCCATTTGTTATATCTGTTTTAGTTATTTCTACTAATTTATCAATCATAACTAATTTTTGTGTTTCTTTATCTGTTGTTACAATAAATTCAACATCAGTTGCTTTTACATAAGAATCTGCAACTATTTCTTCGTGTAATGTATAAGTTTCTCCTTCAACTAAATTTTTGATTTTATGTGGTTCTTTACCAGATACCCATTCATCAACTACTTTATTGTCTTTATCTAATACTTGAATTGTTGCACCCTCGATTTCATCTCCTGCTATATCAACTTTGCTCATTTCCACAATTTTATCAATCATATTTACTTTTTGAATTTCATTTGTATCTTTTATAGTAAATTTAATACTTGTTGCAACTACATAACCCTCTGGAGCGATTTCTTCTTTTAGTGTGTATTCTTTTCCTATTGTTAAGCCTTCAATTTTATGTGTTTTTTCTGTTGATGTCCATGTATCTATAATATTATTTTCATTATCTAATACTGTAAGTTTTGCTCCTATTAGTTCTTTATCTCCAGTAATATCAGTTTTAGAAAATTCAACTAATGTTGTATCATTTGAAATATATAATTTTGTTTCATATATCTTTGTAGTTAAATCTTTTTGCTCAAACTTAACTTCATATTTTGTTGTATTTAAAACAAGTCCATCTAATGTTTTAGTTTCAACTATTTCATAAGTTCCCATTGGAAGATTTGTTATTGTTAATTTTCCATCTTTAGTCAGATTATATTTTTTAATCTCTTGTCCTTTTTTGTAAATTACACTACCATCTGCCATATCTATAATATTTTCTTTTGCTGAAAGTTTAAATTCTATACCAGATAAGTCTGATGTATCAATTAAAGATGTATCTGCATCTTCTCTTAATGCAATAGTTTTATCCAATTTAATAGTTCCTGTTGGTTGCTCATTTTTAACAACGACTTCTTTTATAAAATCTCCATCTTTGTCTGTGTCATAATCTTTTACATTTTTAATTTCAAATGTAACTGATTTATCTAATTGTAAAAAGCCTGTTGGAACTTTTATTTCTGTTATTTCGTAACTTCCTACTGGTAATTTTAAAGGTGTTGTAATTGTTGCTTTATCATCATTTTTACTATTAAATGAGCTATCTGGAACAACTATATTATCTGCATTTGTTGTAAATGATGTGTATGTTGTATTTCCCATTTTTTGAGAAATAGATTCTCCTTTTTTGAATAATATCTTTTTAGTAGCTCTATCATATATATCTTTTGTTGCTTTAATTTCAAATGTTGTAGAATTTAATGTAACAAGTTTTCCTGTTTTTAAGTCTTTTTTGATTAACTTAATATATGTTTCTAATTGTTCATTATTTACTACTAAATGTTTTGTTTTTTTTGCTATTTCTTTGACTTCTGACTCATCATCTGTAATAGAAAATGTAAAATCAACTGCTGTTTCATAATCTGTTGGTGTTTTAGATTCTTTAACTATATATTTTCCATAAGGTAAGTTCTTTTGAGTATATGCGTTTCCATCTTTATCTGTTTTTATTGTTTCATAACTAGGAGCTATTACTTGTGCTTCTGCTACTCTTTTGCTATCAACTTTTACTTGGTTTCCGTTTTCATCAATTCCATTCCAAACTTCTGCATAAGTGTAGCCTTGTGCATAAGCTCTTTCTACTGCTGAATTTAATTTTATAGTAAATTCTGCACCCTCTAATCCTGGTGTTTCTCCAGAATTTTCTTTTATACCAGATTTGAATATATGAACTCCCATTTTCTTAACATTCTCTAAACTTGTTTTAGTATCTGTTATTACTTTTGTATATTGGTCTTTGTATTTTAGTTCTACATTATAAGTATTTTTATCTAACATGTATCCTATTGGAGCAGTTTCCTCTTTAACAACATACTTTCCTAAAGGAAGATTTGTTATATCTTCTGTTTCTCCTTTTTCATTCATAGTTCTTGTTGCAACTAAATCTCCATTTGAATAGAATTTTTTAGTTTTTGCTTTGTTGTATATATCTTCATTTGCATAAACCTTATAAACTGCACCATTAAATGTTGCATCTCCTTGTGGTACTGATCCAGTTTCTGAATCTTTCTTTATTATTGTAATTGTTCCTGTTGGTTCTTCATCTTTTATTCCATTAACATCAATATAAATAACTTTTGTATTAGCATCTTTATATTTTAATTCTGTATCAAATTCTTTTGTATTTAATAAATACCCATCTGGAGCATTTGTTTCTTTTACATAGTATTTTCCTAAATGTAAATCAGAGAATTTTACCATTCCATCATCATTTGTAATTGCTTTTGTAACTAAATCTCCTTTTTTATACCAAGTTTTAGTACCTGCAACATTTTTTATATCTTCTCTTGCATATAAAGAAATTTCTGCACCTTTTAGTCTGTTATTATAACTATCAGTTTTATATACAGTTATTTCTCCTGTTGGTGTAGTATCAATTTTTTCAAAACTTTCTAATACGATTTTTTCTGTTTGTCCTTTATAAGATAAAGTAACATTGTGTTTAGTATTATCTATTAAATATCCTGTTGTTGCTTGTGTTTCTTCTACAATATATTTACCTAGTGGAAGATTTGTAATTTCTGCTAATCCATTACTATCTGTTTTTATATTAGCAACTACCTGTCCATTTGTATAATAAGTTTTAGTTTTTGCAACATTCTTTATATCTTCATTTGCAGTAACTTTAAACACAGTATCTTTAATTAAATCTCCCTGTTCACTTTTCTTAATTACTTGTATAGTACCTGTTGGTTCTTCATTAACAATAGCTTTACTTGCTGTTTGATTTACTTGTACTTCGACATTATAGGCTTGTGTATTTAATAAATATCCATTAGGAGCTGATTTTTCAGTAATTGTATATGTTCCTTTTCTTAATTTTTCTATTGTTATTTTCCCATTAGTAACTGTTACATCTTGATTAAAGCCATTTGGTCCTGTCACATGGAATATAGCACCATCTATTAAATCTCCATTTGTATTTAATTTTTTTATTTCTAACTTACCAAATGTTTCAATATTTAATTCAACTGCTAATGTTATTGGGTCATTATATGCCATTGAATATAATTGATTTTGAACTCCACTTGCAAATTCAAAAAATACCATTGAATCGTGGTCTTGTGTTCCATCTTTAATCATACCCCAAGACTTAAATTCTGCATCAGTAATAACATAGTTTTCTAAATTAGTATTTTCATCTACTGATATTGTCATTGAATTGCTACCACTAGAATGTTGTACTCTTATTCCGTTTGTTGTTCTATCTAAACTTGGATAAGCTGATAAAACACCATTAGAATCATTTAAAGTTTTACTTTCTCCTGCTTGAATAGTTATTGTTGTTCCATCAAAACTTGGTCTTCTATCCATTTGTGCTATTTGGTTTTCAATATTGTTTTTAAAACTTACATATTCTGCTTGAATACCACTATCAATAAAAGTTGCATTACTTTGTCCTAATGTTTCCCATATTAATTGTTGTGTTAAAACATATTGTTTCTTTAATGCAGATGATGTTCCTCCATCTATAACATAATTTCCATGTTGTTTATACCATCCTAAATAAGCTACTTTACAAGCTTTTCTTAATTTTGAATCAACTGGTGTATAATATTTTCCATTGTAAACTGTTCCTGTATCAAAATCTACACCATGTTCTGCACAGAAAACTGTTCTTTGTTCATTAGTTGAGTAATTTATTAATCTTCTTAATAAAACTCCATATTGAGTATTTGCATTATCAGTTGTTTTAATGAATGAAGCAAATTGTCCTCCTACCCATTTACCTGTTCCTGATGCTGCAAATATTGGTTGTGTTGTACTTAATAATGTTATCATCAGTAAGAAAAAAGCTATAATTCTTTTACTTTTTAACTTTTTCAACATTTAAAATTCCTCCTTTTCCATAAAAAAAGAACAAGTTTTAATTAACCTGCTCTTATAAAAATATTTAATTATCTCATATAATAATTTAAAGTCCATTTACCACAATATTGGCAACTCCATATTTCATATCCACAAGGACATTGTTTGTTATATTCTTCAAATGTTATTTCTCCATTATGTATTTTATTGCTATAATCCAATATTAGATTATCATAATATGAAACTGCCTCATTATAACTATTAAACCATTTATTTGAATTACCAACTCCTACACCATGTTTTCCATCTGAACACTTTGGTGTTTCTGGTTGTTTTATTTCAACTTTTGTTTCTTCCTTTGGTTGTTCTGGTATTTTTGTTTCAACTACTGTTGTTGTTGTTTCTTTTTCTACTGTCTTTTTTGGTGTAGTAACAGGTGTTGTTTTAGGTTGTTCTACTGGTTTTGAACTTTCTACTTTTTTCTCTTGTGTAACTACTGGATCTTTCTTTGGTTCTTCTTGAATATTGGTATTTTTAACATTTACAATATCCGCTTCTTGTTGTATTTCTTCAACTTTCTCTTGTTCTTCAGCATTGTTTTCAACAGCAATTACCTCTGTATCTTCTTTTTCTTCGTCATCAGTATTATTTATTTCAGTTACAATCTCTTTCTCATTTTCTATTTTACTAAAACTTAATGTCTTTGATTTTATAATCATCATATTCACAAATAATGCCACTATTAAGGCTATAATTATTAAAACTAATATCTTTGTACTTTTCATTACTACCATCTCCTTATAGCTTAATTATATGCTTTTTAGAGATAAAAACAAATGTATAAATTATTATATAAAATATATTAAATAATATTATAATAATTATCTTTTAGTTTGTAATATAGTATGTATTTAAAAGGGATTGTAAGGGAAAACTTTGTAAAGTGTTCACACAAACAAGTATAACTAAATATATCTAATTTTGTTCACACACTATCTGGAATTTCTTTCTTGTTTTATTCGTTCTCGCCTAATATAATCTTGCACACATTGAATAATAAAATCTTCAACATTTCCAGATTCTTTAACTCTACTTGGAATATATTTTTCTATTTTTTCATTGTGTATCTTTATATATTCTTTTTGATTTGGCTTTTCCTGTTGCAATATTTCTTCTATTTTTTCTTCTGTTAGGTTTCCTTCTTGTTCTAATTTCTTTAATCTTATTGCTTGACTTAAAGAAGGTGTTACCTCATCAAATTCAAATATATTTTCTACAACATATTGATTTTCTTCACTTAAATATGATAATTCTACTGCTGGTCTAAAAGCTATTCTTTTGTTATCAACTTGTTCTAATAATTCAGGTATTAAATTAGTTAGTCTTATATATCTTTTTACTTGTGTTTGACTATCTCCATTTTCATTTCCTATCATTTCGGTAGTTTGTAACTTCAGTCCCACTGGGTCCGAAGTTGAATTTTCTTCTAAATCAACTCTTTTTCCTTGATGTTTCATAGCTTCAAATTTCATTTTATATGCAAATGCCTTTTCAGAAGGAAGTAATTCTTCTCTTTGAATATTAGAATCTACCATCAAAATAGTTGCTTCATCATCAGTCAAATTCTTAACAATACAAGGAATTGTTTTTAATCCTGCTTTTATAGCTGCATGTTTTCTTCTGTGTCCTGAAATCATTTCATAGTCTCCATTAACTCTTTGCCTAACTATTGTTGGAAGATATACTCCTCTTTCTTGAATACTCTCTATAAGTTTATTCATATCTTCATCATCATTTACCTTAAAAGGATGATTAGGAAAATCGGATATTTCTTCTATTGGTATCATTACGACTGTTTCTGCTTTTCCTTTGTTTGTACTAAACTTAAATAAATCATCTACATTCGGAAGTTCTAAATTTATCTCTTTCGCCATTCTTCAGCACCTCCTTCGTAAATTCTTCATAAGCTATCGCTGGCTTACTTTTTTTGTCATAAGCATATACACTTTTGCCCTCTATTGTACTTTCGGCTGCTTTTACTCCCATAGGAATTATTGTATTATAGATCTTTATTCTTCTGCCATAGTTATTTCTTAAAGTTTCTATTGTGGTTTTCGCTAGTTTTGTTTTCATATCTGCAATAGTCAGCAATACTCCTTCTATTTTTAATTTAGAATTTATCTGTACTCTTGTTTTGTCTATTGTTTGCATGAGCTGTGTCATTCCTTTTAATGGTAGATATTGAGCTTGAACTGGTATTATCACACTATCGGCTGTTGCTAGTGCATTTATTGTTAAAAGTCCTAAAGACGGTCGGCAATCAATTAAAATATAATCGTAATCATCTTTTACTTTTTCAACATATTGTTTTAATATTTTTTCTTTATTCATACATTTAATCATTGATATTTCTAATGCTTCTAATTCAATATTTGCTGGTATTAAATGCACACCTTCTTCATTTTGTAATATTCCTTCGTCTTTGTTTATTGGCATTTCTTGTATTACTTTTTCCATTAAGGTCTTAATAGTTGTTTCTATACTATCTTGATTTTTATAACCTAGTGATGTTGTTAAATCTCCTTGTGGATCTAAATCTATAAGCAATACTTTTTTTCCATTTCTAGCTAGCCCATTTCCTAAATTAACTGTTGTAGTCGTTTTTCCTACTCCGCCGTTTTTGATTAGCAATGGCAATTACTTTACACTTTTACACTTTTTTTACCTCCTTCCATAAAAATTAGCCATCAAATAAGATGACTATGTAAAAAACAAATCAACCTAAATTGACTTGTTTTGTATAAATTATCTTTCTTTTAATTCTTTCTCTTTTCTTTTTAAACTCCTTAACTTTTTTTCTATTGTTTGACTATATTCTTCTATTCCCATTACTCTAATTGCTCTTACAGATTGCTTTTTTATATTAAGATTTTCAATCATAGATTCATTGTTATATTCTGCTATAACTTCCTTTACTTTATTTTCAGATGTTATATCTTTAAATTCTATTTCTCCATTTTTTATATTAAAGTCATAACCTTTTCTTAATAAATAACCT
>ENA-OPDH01000775-OPDH01000775.1-human-gut-metagenome-genome-assembly--contig:-NODE-775-length-24406-cov-7.946819_pt1 | contig 24406 bp, 19 predicted proteins | sample MGYA00241260_ERZ501500 | MGnify/ENA primary metagenome ERZ501500 (study PRJEB25962, sample SAMEA2042519) | human gut metagenome | biome: human gut; feature: human-associated habitat; material: faeces...
CCTAAAATCAAGGATTCTTACAAATCTGTCCGATGTAGTGCAACTATTGTCTCTATATGATAAGTATTCGGAAACATATCCACGCAGCATATCTTCTCCACTCTATACCCTCTGTCCATAAATATCTGCAAATCCCTTGCCAGACTTGTCGGTTTGCATGAAATATAAACCATATTCTCAACACCATACTCTATGATTTTCCCGATAGCCTTCGGATGAATACCGTCTCGTGGTGGATCAAGAATTATATAATCCGGTTTTTCCTCTATCTCATCAAGCACCTTTAGGACATCACCTGCGATAAATTTACAGTTATCAAGACCATTAAGAGCTGCATTTTCCTTTGCTGCGCAAACTGCCTCCTCAACTATTTCGACACCTACTACTTCCTTACACACCGGTGCCATAAGCTGCGCGATGGTGCCGGTTCCGCTGTAGAGGTCGTAGACTGTTTTACCGTTTAGCGAATCCTTGTCATCTCCCAGGATAAACTCTCTCGCTGTCTCATAGAGCACCTCCGCTCCGAGTGAGTTGGTCTGGAAAAATGAGAATGGTGTGATTTTGAATTTCAGACCTAAGAGTTCCTCGTAGAAATATGAATCTCCGTAGAGCACATCTGTGCCCTCGTTTTTGACCACATCTGCCACGCTGTCATTTTGGGTGTGTAAAACGCCCTTAAATCTGCCGTCATAGTGCCTGGTCAAAAGTGCATATCTAAAGCCTGCGAGCAGCTCTTCCTCGTTGAAGCCCTCTGTCTGTGTGCTAGTAACAAGGTCGACTATGATTTCACCGGTTTTTGTTGCCTTTCTGACAAGCAGATGCCTCAGATAGCCTTTGTGTGTTGCTCTGTGGAAATATGAGATATTGTTTTTTGAAAAATAATCAAGTGTTGCCTTTAATATTGTCCTGAAATCCTCATCCACTATCTGACAGTCCGATACGGTCACAAGGTCATAAAAGCTTCCTCTTTTGTGCATGCCAAGCGCAAGAGGGCCATCCTTATACTCATCACCGAAGGAAAATTCCATCTTATTTCTGTATTCACTCTTTTTCGGACTTCCATGTATCCCTATAAACTCATATCCTGCCTCTTTTTCAGTGCCGATGGCATCCGAAATGAGCTTTTTCACCTGGGTAAGCTTCATATCAAGCTGCTTTTCGTAAGGCACTGTCTGGTATGTACAGCCCCCGCACATTCCAAAGTGAGGGCATGGCTCTTCTGTCTCCAGAGGCGATTTCTCAATTACCTCCATGAGTCTGCCCTCTGCCCTTTGATGCTTTACTTTATTTACAACAAATTCCACCTTCTGTCCCGGAATTGTATTTTTCACAATTACTCTGTCGCCGTCATCTGTAACGGCTATTCCCTTGTTTGGGAAGTCTACTCTTTCTACGGTTCCTGTTCCTCTAAATCCTTTTTTCATGTAATTCTTATCTCTCTTTATACTTTATTATTCCTTTGTATGCCTGACTGCAAATGCCTTGCTTCACACATAAAGAAAAATGAGGACTACATATGTAGCCCCCATTATCTAAAAACGATTATTTCTCTTCTTTAGTCTTTGGTGCCTCTTTTTCCTCTTCAGCATCATCATCGTCTTCGTCTTCATCCTCGAAGAAATCATCATCGAATTCATCATCATACTCATCATCAAAATCATCTAAATAATCCGGTGTGAAAAATCTGTAGATACCATATGCCGCTGCTGCCACTGCAACTAATACACCAATGATGGCAAATATGATAACAGCCTTGGAAGGCTTCTTGTCTTCCTCTTCTTTTTTGAGAAGGTCATTAAGCTTTGCCATGCTGAGCTTCTCTGCAAGCTTGTTGTCCTTTAATAATTCTTCAACTTTACTCATAATTCAATCCGCTCCTTTTCCAAAAGTAATTGTCAAATGCTATTTGTTAAATCCATTATAGCATATTATATCCAATTTTCCTATAAAAATTACAATAATTTTAGTCAATTTTTTTCAATTTGGCAAATGAAGCAAACATCTTTTTGGTACCGGCCTTGTCAAAGTCCACAGTGACCTCATAATCCCTGCCGCCTTCTACAATTGCCATGACCTCTCCCGCGCCAAACTTGATGTGAGATACTCTGTCTCCTACCTTATATGAAAGGCCTCCGGTGGTATTGACACTGGCAAAAGACTTCTGGTTGCTAACAGGCGTGTAGACAGGTGTCCTTGTACGCTGTGTATTAAAGGTGGTCGCATACTCTGTGCCGTATGTAGGTGTCTTTTTGAAGGCCTCCTTAGCCTTTCTGTACGTGCTCTGCGAATTTCTTTCAAGGTCATCATCACGGCGCTTTGGCTCATAGACCTCACCTGACATAAGCTCACGCGGAATCTCCTTCACAAATCGCGATACCTTGTTGAACTGTGTCTCTCCACGCACCATACGCATGCGTGCAGATGTGATGGTCAGATGCTCCTTGGCTCTCGTGATGCCAACATAAGCAAGACGCCTTTCCTCCTCTATCTCGCTTGTCGCATCATCACTCGTGATTGACATATAGCTTGGGAAAAGACCATCCTCCATGCCCGCCAGATACACATTCGGAAACTCAAGTCCCTTAGCACTGTGCAGAGTCATAAGAACCACATAGTCGCTGTTTTCGTCAAGACCGTCTATATCGGCTACAAGCGCTACCTCCTCCAAAAAGCCACTGAGAGTAGGATTCTCCTCCCCCTGCTCGTAATCAACAGCCTTGTTTATAAGCTCATCAATATTCTCAATACGCTGCTCTGCTTCATCCGTGCCCTCTGCCTTCAGCTCATCGACATAGCCGGTCTCATCGATTATTGCCTGTATGAGCTGCGAAACCGAATCCATCTCGGCTCTCGCACGAAGTGACTGTATAAACATCACAAAAGGCTTTATCTTGCCTGCTGACCTCGCCATGCCCGGCACCTCATCGACATAGCGCAGTGCCGTATAGAAATCTATTCCCTTCTCAATGGCATAGTCTGTCACCTTATTGATGCTTGTAGCTCCGATGCCGCGCTTTGGCACATTTATTATTCGCTTTACCGCAAGGTCATCATGGCCATTGTCAATAGTCTTTAAATATGCAAGGATATCCTTTATCTCTTTTCTGGCATAGAAATTCACGCCGCCGACAATCTTGTATGGTATGTTGGCTGCAATAAATTTCTCCTCGAAGAGACGCGACTGTGCGTTGGTTCGGTAAAGCACAGCACAGTCCTTATAGCGCGCCTCACCCTTTCTCACGAGTCTCGCTATCGAACGCGCCACATAATCCGCTTCCTCGAAGCCACTCTCAAGCTGTTCAAAGGTAATCCTGTCTCCGGCTCCGTTGTCAGTCCAAAGGCGCTTGTCCTTTCTACCCACGTTGTTGGAAATGACGCTGTTGGCGGCATCTAGGATATTCTGGGTAGACCTGTAATTCTGCTCAAGCTTTATGACCTTTGCATCTTCAAAATGCTTCTCAAAGTTTAAGATATTGTAGATATTGGCACCTCTGAACTTGTAAATGGACTGATCATCATCACCAACCACACACAGATTCTTATACTTCATGGCAAGAAGCCTGATAAGCTCAAACTGCACGGTGTTTGTGTCCTGATACTCATCCACCATGATATATCTGAAGCGCTCCTGATAGTAATCCAGCACCTCTTTATCCAGCTTAAAAAGCTCTACTGTCTTCACAAGCAAATCATCAAAATCGAGTGCGTTATTCTGCTTTAGGGCATTCTGATACTCCTTGTATACAAGTGCCTGCTTGCGCTTCACGAAGTCACCTGTGAAGCGGTTTTCAAACTCTATCGGATCAATCATCTCATCCTTTGCAGATGAAATGACATTTAAAAACATCTTTTCCTTATACATCTTGGTATCTATTTCAAGACGCTTGCAGATGTCCTTCATCAGAGCCTTCTGGTCGTCAGCATCATATATGGTAAAATTCGTGTCATATCCCAGCCTGTCAATATACCTTCGCAGTATACGCACACATGTCGAATGGAATGTAGAAACCCATATGCTTTCCGAACCATAGCCCACCATATCATCAATTCGCTCACGCATCTCTCCCGCAGCCTTGTTTGTAAAGGTGATTGCCATGATATTGTAAGGATTGACGCCACACTCATCTATCAGGTAGGCAGTCCTGTATGTAAGAACCCTGGTCTTGCCACTGCCTGCCCCCGCTAAAATAAGAAGCGGTCCCTCTGTGGTCAAAACGGCCTCCCTTTGCTGTTCATTCAACATATCTAAGTTCATCTGTTTTCCTCTCAATTCTCCAGTCTTTTACAGGCACACATACCATAAATACAAAAATAATTTATTTACAGCATATCACAAACATATGTTTTGTACAACCCAATATGAGAAAATTCAAAAAAAACTTGTCATATAGTTTTCAATACTATATAATAAAAGCCTGAGGTGATGATATGGAGAATGACGTTAAAGAATTTTTATCAGAATTATTAAAGCAGCTTAAATCAATAGATTACATAAAGCCGGAGGATATACCAAATATTGATTTGTACATGGATCAGGTCACAACCTTCATGGACGAGCAGCTCGCTGCATCAAAGCGCTATGAAAGCGACAAAATCCTTACCAAGACAATGATAAACAACTATGCCAAAAACAATCTGCTCCCTTCTCCGGACAAGAAAAAGTATTCTAAGGAGCATGTGCTCACACTGCTTTTTATATATTATTTCAAAAATATATTGAGCATCAACGATATCCGCTCAATTCTTAATCCGCTTACCGAGAAGTATTTCGGCAATGATGACGGATTTACGATGCAGGATGTCTATACTGAGGTTTTCAGCTTAGAGGCGGAGGAATCGCAAAAGCTCCTAAAGGATCTCGGCAAGAAATACAAGATTGCCGGTGAGACATTTGAGAATTTTCCTGATGAGGATCAGAAATTTCTTCACACATTCAGCTTTATCTGCATGCTGAGCTTTGATGTCTACATCAAGAAAATGCTGATTGAGCGCATGATTGACAATCTAAATGAAGAAAAAGAGGCTTCTTCCCATGAAAATACACATTCAGGAAAAGAAAGTAAAAAAACAGGCTCAAATTAATGAGCCTGTTTTTCTTTCCCCCTATGATAAACTAATCCTCTTTGTCAGAGCCATCCTCCATGCGTGAAAAAACCATATCATATCCATCGTTGCCGTAGTTTAATGATCTGTTCACACGGCTGATTGTGGCTGTGGAAGCCCCGGTCTTTTCTGCTATATCAAGATATGTCTTCTGCTCTCTAAGCATCTTTGCCACTTCAAATCTCTGTGATAGAGAAAAAAGCTCATTTACAGTACAAACATCCTCAAAAAATGTATAACACTCTGCTCTATCCTTGAGACACAAAATAGCATCAAACAAATGGTCTACTGCTTCTGTTTTTAGATTCTTGCTCATCGTGTTCTCCTTTTTCATGCGATTTATTTACTTTTAATTTTAACATATTAAAGTTTTAAAGTAAACAGCTTTCTTGCAATTAAATTATGATATGTTATACTAATGTTACTATCGCCTAATAAATCAGAATGGAGTAAATTGAAAATGAAAAAAGTAGGATATTTCTTTTACACATTTGTCCCACTGCTTGCAGTTGAGGCAATTCAGACTATCGCCTTATTCTTTATGATGGGCATGGGAGTGTTTGGACAGGGTTTTGTCGGAAAGCTTGCTTTTCCGTCTGCAAACGTATCGGACCGCCTTGAAAAGACATTTACCTCTGTAAATTTTAACATGATGATTATGGTCATCTATGCACTCATTACCATTGCGATTTTTGGCATGTGGTACTATGCCAGATACGAAGGTAATTTTCTTCCATCCCCTAAGAAAACCTTCAATCCCATGATGATTGTGGCAATCGTCATACTCGTGCCGGGTACACAGTTTGCTGCCAATTTCATCGCTAACTTAACCGGCTACATCCGTCCCGACTGGCTGCAGCAGTACAACAAGCTTTTTGAAACATCCGGCATCACAGATACCACCTTTGTAACAGTACTTTATTCTGTAATACTGGCGCCAATCTGTGAGGAGCTTATATTCCGCGGTGTAACCATGCGCTGTGCCAGAAAGGCTTTGCCATTTGCTCTTGCCAATCTGATGCAGGCTGCACTTTTCGGACTGTTCCATCTCAACTGGATTCAGGGCATATATGCCTTTGCACTTGGCATAGTGCTCGGATATGTGTGCGAACGCGGTGGCTCTATTTACTACTCTATGGGGCTTCATCTGCTTTTCAACCTTTGGGGCACACTTTCAGGATTTTTCCCTGATCCCGGTAATAGTGTAGTGGTCTTTGTGATTGTGATTGCTGTTACAATTGTTTCACTGGTGGTCGGATTTGTACTGTTTAACAAAGGCCAAAGAAAGCTCCCCATAAATTCTACAGGAATATAGACACGCCCGCCAGACTTACTATCATCATAATCATGCCGGCAAGCAGTACTCCAAGCATGACAGCGGCAACTGTTGACTTGAAATCCATATCAAGGATACTTGCAGCAAGTGTTCCTGTCCATGCACCTGTTCCCGGAAGTGGGATACCTACGAAAAGTAAAAGTGCAACAAACAGACCTCTTCCGGCCTTTGCCTGAAGCTTCTTGCCGCCCTTCTCTCCTTTTTCAAGGCAGAAGCTGAAGAACCTTCCAATGATTGGTTTGTCTGCTCCCCATATGAGCACCTTTCTTGCAAAAAGATAAATAATTGGTACCGGAAGCATATTTGCAATGATACAAACGATAAATGATGGCACTATCGGCAGCCCCATCACCTGTGAAACCGGAACTGCTCCTCTGAGTTCAATAAGTGGTACCATTGAAATTAAAAAGATGTAAATATATTTTTTTAACATGAATAATTCTCCAAAAATTTAATTAGTGTATGCATCTGCTCATCAGTTCCTATGGATATGCGCAGATAGTCGTTGATTCGCTCAGGTGAGCTGAAATGTCTGACAAATATATTGTCTGCCTTAAGTTCCTCAAAAAGCTTTGTTGCAGAAACATTTGCAGGCTTTGCAAATATAAAGTTGCTCTTTGAGTCACAGAATGTAAAGCCAAGTCTCTTAAGCTCTTTCTTTGTCCACTCACGTGTCTTTATAACCTTTGCTGTGGTCTCTTCAAAGTATGCTCTGTCTTTTACCGCTGCTGTAGCTGCTTCGATTGTGATTCTGTCCATGGTATATGAATTGAACGAATATTTCACATCATTCAGATACTTGATAAGCACAGGACTTGCCATGGCAAAACCAACTCTTGAGCCTGCCAGCGCGCGTGATTTCGAGAATGTCTGTACCACGATGACATTATCATATTTGTCAATGAGTGGAAGCGCACTCTCCCCGCCAAAATCCACATATGCCTCATCTACTACGACAATTACATCCTGATTATGCTCTATTATGTCCTCTATCTCATCAAGAGGCATAAGCTTTCCTGTCGGGGCATTAGGGTTTGGAAATACTACTCCGCCGTTTGCCTTATAGTAATCTGACGGTACTATTGAAAAATCATCAGACAATGGAAGCTGCTCATAAGGGATTCGAAGCATATCTGCCCACACATCATAAAATGAATATGTGATATCAGGAAACAGTATCGGCTTTTTTGAATTGAAAAATGTCATGAAAATCATGGCAAGTACATCATCAGAGCCAACTCCGACAAACACCTTCGAGCTGTCTATCTTATAGAAATCCGCAATTGCATTTACCAGCTTATCAACCTTTGGGTCAGGATACAGTCTTAAATCATCTGTATTGAAGTTACTTAAAACCTCCTTCACTCCCGGCGCTGGCGGATATGGATTCTCATTTGTATTTAACTTAATAACACAGGTATTCTTTGGCTGTTCTCCCGGTGTATAAGGTACAACCCTTCGAATGTTATTTTCCCAGTCTCTCATTCTTTTCCTCCAAATTTAATTATATGTCAGCCCATACATATTTACTGATTATTCAATTTTCTTCTCTGAAAAAACATGATATCAAACATAAAATCAGCGTTTTTATTCACTATAAAATATGCACCCAAAAAAATGCTAACAATTTAACTTTACCTCATTTACTTATGTTTGTAAAGGTTGTATATTACACTTAATCACTATTTTTTATATATATTTTTATCTATTTTTAATCAAGGGGGATTATAAATAATGACTAAAAATAATTCAAAGGATCTCACTGTAGGTTCTCCTACCGGGCTCATTCTGGGCTTTTCCCTTCCGTTGCTTCTCGGAATGCTTTTCCAGCAGGTTTACAGCCTTATGGATACTATAATCGTCGGCCGTTTTCTAAGTGTTTCGGCCTTAGCCGCAGTCGGCTCTACCGGAAGCATCTGCTTTCTCATCATCGGCTTCTGCCAGGGTGTGTGTGCCGGCTTTTCACTTCCAATAGCCCAGCGCTTTGGTGCCAAGGATGAAAAAGGACTTAAAAAATATGTAGGAAATGCAGGGATTGTGTCTGTAATTATCGCAATAATCATGACGGCACTCACTGTGCTTCTCTGCGGTCACATTCTGACCTGGATGAATACGCCAGGCGACATTTACGACCTCGCCTACCAGTATCTGATTGTCATATTTGCAGGCATTCCTGCCACAATACTGTACAATCTGCTGTCAGGATATCTGAGATCTCTCGGCAACTCGGTCATACCTGTTATTTTCCTTATAATCGCGGCTGTTCTAAATATCGGTCTTGATTTACTTTTCATTCTGGTATTTAACATGGGCGTGTTTGGAGCGGCTTTTGCAACTGTACTGTCACAGGGTGTATCAGGAGTGCTGTGCATCATTTACATAGCAAAAAATGTACCTCTGCTGCATGTAAGCAGAAATGATTTGGAGCTTGACTCTTCATATGTCAGAAATCTGATGGTCATGGGACTTCCTATGGGCTTTCAGTATTCGATAACCGCTATAGGCAGCGTCATACTGCAGACTGCCGTAAACGGCTTAGGCTCCATCGCAGTTGCCTCAATGACCGCTGCAAGCCGTATTTCAATGTTTATGGTGTGTCCATTTGACGCACTCGGCTCCACAATGGCCACCTACAGTGGACAAAATGTCGGCGCAGCCAAATTTGAACGTGTAAAGAAGGGGCTTATTTCAGCCTCAGTTATAGGATCGGTCTATTCGGTTTTGATTTTTGTGGCACTGCTGTTTATAGCCAACTATCTGATTTACCTGTTTGTATCACCAAGCGAAACAGAGGTTGTCGCACAGGCTCATCAGTTTCTGCTTACAAATGCATTTTTCTACATCCCGCTCGTTCTGGTAAACACAGTCCGTTTCACCATACAGGGCATGGGCTTTTCAGGTTTTGCAATGTTTGCAGGAGTAGCAGAAATGATTGCGCGTTCGCTCATCGGACTTGTATTTGTACCGATATTCGGCTTTTCTGCCGCCTGCTTTGCAAGCCCACTCGCATGGATTCTCGCAGATGCCTTCCTGGTGCCTGCATTCATCCACTGCCTGCATAAATTGCAGAAAGCAAAATCTAGTCAAGTTACAAGTCTTTAGTAAAAAGTCATTAACAATAATGGCTTTAACAGGTCCTTTAAAAATCAGTTTATCTCACAGCCGAGGAAAGCACCGGCGAATCATACTATATATTGAGCTTTACGAAGCAGCTTAGAAGCAGTTAGAATTATGTCCATATACAACAATGCCCCAGCATGGACGCTGGGGCAAGGCGTTATGCGCCATGGACGGCGCATAAAAGCCGGTTGTGTCATGGTCTAAACACTCCAAATCATAATTCTTACTGCTTCTTAGCTGCGTAGTACTTGCGAAATACATAGTATGTTCGCCGGTGCTTTCCGCATTATAAAAAGATAATTGAAAATCTTATGCATTTACCGCATCTATAAATTTTTGGAACGCTGCACGTCCCTCATCAGTGCACTTGTACACTCCTGCACACTCAAGCACTTCTTTAAATACAAGTCCAATCTCCTCATTGATAATACCATCAATATTAGACTCATCAATCTTATCATATTTAGACATAAACTTAAGAGCCCAGTCAGCATGTGATGCAAGAGTCTCAGTCGAATGCAGATCCTTTCTTGTAAGGATTGCATCCCTAAGCTCTGCCATCTCACCTTTTAATCTGGCCGGAAGCACTGCAAGTCCCATTACCTCGATAAGTCCGATATTCTCCTTCTTTATGTGATGGAGGTGGGCATGCGGATGATATACGCCAAGCGGATGCTCCTCTGTTGTGATGTTGTTTCTGAGCACAAGGTCAAGCTCATAGTCTCCGTCACGACGTCTTGCTATAGGTGTGATAGTGTTGTGTGGCTCTCCATCTGTCTCTGCAAAAATAAATGCTTCTTCATCTGTATAGCCTCTCCATGCAAGAAGAATCTTATCTGCAAGGTCAATAAGCTTATCCCTGTCTGCTGACTTGATTCTGATAACAGACATAGGCCATTTTACGATACCTGCCTCGACATCCTCGTAGCCCTTGAATGTGATTTTTTTCTCTATCGGAACCTTTGCCATAGCGAAAGTATAGTGTCCGCCCTGGAAATGGTCGTGACTTAAGATAGAGCCTCCAACGATTGGCAGATCTGCATTTGAGCCTACAAAATAATGTGGAAACTGTGTCACAAAATCAAGCAGCTTTCCAAATGTGGCACGCTCGATTTTCATCGGTGTATGCTTTGAATTGAACACGATACAGTGCTCATTGTAGTATACATATGGTGAGTACTGGAAAAACCACTGGCTGTTGTTTATTGTAACAGGGATAATTCTGTGGTTTTCTCTTGCAGGATGGTTTACGCGGCCTGCATAGCCCTCATTTTCCTTACAAAGCTGGCACTTTGGATATGCGCTCTGCTTAGCATTTTTAGCGGCAGCAATTGCCTTTGGATCCTTCTCAGGCTTTGAGAGATTGATTGTCACATCAAGTGTGCCATACTCTGTGTCTGTGGTCCATTTCATATCCTTCTTTATGCGCTGTCTTCTGATATAATTGCTGTCACAGCTTAATTTGTAAAAATAATCGGTTGCCGCAAGTGAAGACTCATTGTCGTATAAATCCTTAAAGCGAGCTCTGATCACGCTTGGTGCATTTACAAGGCAGCCCATCAGCTTTGTATCAAAAAGATCCTTGTATACAATGCTGTTTTCTTTCATGATGCCATTGTCATATGCGTATGTCATCATATCCTCGAGTATACCCTCAAGCTTCTCCTCTGCCTCTTCCTGTGTCCATGCAGGCTGAGCCTCTACCTTTTCAAATGTCTCATCCTCGATATCGTCCACTCCGAGTACCTCAAGAAGTCTGTTTACTGTGTATACCTCATCAGCAGGATCAACAAGTCCTGTTGTAAGACCATATTTTACTAATTCTAATATTCTCTCCTGAATCATGTCATGCTCCTTAATCATTGTCGGGAAAAACCTGTTTATCCGTTACTGTTATTTCATATTGCTGATTTTATGCCAGACGGCTAGGTCCGTCTCCGATTGAAACAACATAAAACTCAGGTGTCTTTCCAACCTTCTCTTCATAGGCCTTTGTCAGGTTTGCCTTAAACTGATCAATAGCCTCGTCCTTTACTATGCTGACTGTGCAGCCGCCAAAGCCGCCTCCTGTGATTCGTGATCCGATAACACCCGGAATCTTCCATGCCTCATCAACAAGTACGTCAACCTCAGGACATGATGTCTCATAATCATCACGAAGTGATACATGTGAAGCATTCATAAGCTTTCCAAATGTCTCGATATCATTTTCCTTCAATGCCTTAACAGCCTTGATGGTACGCTGGTTCTCATAAACCGCATGCTTGCCTCTCTTACGTGCAACCTCATCCTTAATCGCGTCCTTATGAGCCTCGAACTCTTCATCTGTCAGGTCACCGAGAGTCTTGATGTCACATACTGTCTGTAAATCCTTAAGAGCCTGTGCACTCTCATTTCTTCTGTCATTGTAAGCACTTGTTACAAGGCTGTGCTTAACCATGCTGTTTGTAACCACGATCTTTGCACCGTCCAAAACGATTGGTGCATACTCAAAATCAAGAGTATTGCAGTCAAGGAAAATTGCATTGTCCTTTTTGCCCATTGCAGATGCAAACTGATCCATGATACCGCAATTACAGCCGTTGTAGTTGTTCTCTGAATACTGACCGATAAGTGCCATATCCTGATTTGTCACGTCAAAGCCGTAAATATCCTTTAACATATATCCTGTAACCACCTCAAGAGATGCCGATGAAGAAAGTCCTGAGCCGTTTGGAATATTTCCGAATAAAACAATATCAAGACCGCTTTCAAGCTTCATTCCTCGCCCCTCGAAGGCCCACATAACGCCCATTGGATAGTTTATCCAAAGTCCGTCCGGATCAGGTGTAAACTCATCAAGTGATGACTCAACCACACCCAGATTGTCAAAATTCATAGAGTAGAAACGAAGCTTCCTGTCATCGCGCTTTCTTGCTGCCATATATGTACCGATGGTAAGTGCACAAGGGAACACATGTCCTCCATTGTAGTCAGTGTGCTCACCTATCAGATTTACACGTCCCGGAGCAAAATATACTCTGATATCCCCATCTGCTCCAAAAAGCTCCTTGAATTTGTCTAATACGTTCTGCTGTATCATTTTTTCTTCTCCTTTGCTGATTGTATTTGCGTTAAATTGATAGTTAAAATATTTCGTTCTTTCTTTATAACTCTATTATAACTGCACATTTTTACATTGCAATACATCCGACTGAAAATGCAACATAACAAATCAAATCATGCAACAAAATTACATATGTTATTATTTTATTTTTTAAAATTCTTAATAACATCAAGTGCCGGCAGCACATTTCCATCATAGTCAAAGAGCGCCTGGTTTGCCCACTCATTACCGCATGGTCCCGGATCATTCATGTACTTAAGCGAAGCAGGTGTAGCCCAGCCTGAGCCCGGTACAGGAATCCACGCTGGCTCCCACCAGAAAAATCCTTTTCCGTGGTCATCCACCACATTTGCCACTCTGTTTAAGAAATCCTTTGTAAAGTCAGCCTGTCCCTCAATAGTCATAGGATAATCTATCTTCTCGACAAGCTCCGGTTTTGTCGCATAACCCTTGCGCTCAGAATCAGCAAGCTTCTCGTACTCCTGGTAGCTGTCCATTGTAAAGCCCATGGATACCTCAGCTATGATAAGGTCCTTATTGAAACGCTTTGCAATATCGTTCATATTGAACTCAAGCTGGTCAAGTGAGCCGTGCCAGAAAGGATAGTATGACAATCCGATATACTCAAACTCCTCTCCTCTTTCGATGAAGTTTGTAAACCATCTGACATAAAGCTCATTGTTTCCACCATTATCGAGGTGAATCATAATCGGAATATCAGCATTTACCTTGCGGCAGGCACGTATTCCGGCATTCACAAATTTTGCTATATTATCGTAGTTAGGTACCTTTCCCTCAGGCCACAAAAGTCCGTTTGAAAGCTCATTACCTACCTGAATCATTGTGACATTTACACCTGCCTCAATAATCCTTGTCAGATTTTCAAGTGTAAAATCATATACAGCCTGCTCCAGCTCGTCCACACCGAAATCCTTCCATGCCTTTGGCTTAATCTGCTTTCCTGGATCTGCCCAAAAATCACTGTAGTGGAAATTCAAAAGCACTCCAAAGCCTGCATCTGTAACCTTTTTTCCGATAGCGATAGTTTCAGCAAGGTCATTGTTACCCGCACCGTAAGGCTCTCCATCCTCTGATTTTGGGTCGTTCCACAGACGAAGACGGATTGTGTCAACATCATGCTCCTTCATGATGTCAAGAATATTCTTCTCCTTTCCATCCTCGTAGTATTTTGCTCCGCAGCGTTCCAGCTCGAGCAAGGTCGATAAATCCATACCCTTAATAAATTTTGACATTTTAATTCTCCTTAATTCTTATATCATTTATCCTTATATCATTTATTTACACCATGAGAGCAGTCCCAGTAGTAGTCCCTGCTCTCAAAAAATGCGTAATAATATTCCTAACAACCTTAAAATGCTAGATTCCGCGGAAACAGAATGTGAATTCCATTTTCTCTGAGACATCAAGCAGGTACTCCGGATGAGTATGTGAGCCCCAGCTGTCGTCTCCGCCTACACCCATCTGCTTCTTTGCCACACGGACAACAGTATAGTGTACAGGTGGAAGCTCAAAGTGATGTGCAGCATTTTCCAGCTCATGTGGTGTATATGGCAGTGCCGAGAACGAAAGCTCATCACCAAAGAACAACATGCCTCTGCCCTTCTTATCCATTACCTTTGCATATCTTACTCTGCACTTGTTGCCGCTCTCCTGCGGAACGAGATACTCGGCAATGTTGTCTGCCACTTTATTCTCGTATACACCATACTTTCCGCCATGCTGTCTGTCCTCGTATGTCTCCTGTGGTCCGAGTCCGTACCATTTCACTGTATCATAATCGGCATCCAGCTTGAACATCATGCCAAACTCCGGCATATCGCCAAGCTCCTTTACAGGGTCATATGACAGAGTTGTCTCGATTGTTCCATCACCAAACACCCTGTATGTCACCTCGCATGAGCTCTGCGGTGTGGTAGGCATGAAATAAGTGTATGTGATGGCGATATTGTTATCATTTTTTTCTACCCTTGGTGATGTATCTGCAAAGCGCTGATCCTGTCTGGTGGTCACATACATGCTGGCAATCTTCCACTGTGCATAGCGCTGTGGCATCATGTTGCCGGAATCATTGTTGGTAGGTGTTCTCCAGAAATTCGGCAGTGGAATAGTATTTGGAAGCATCTCGACGCCACCGTATACATATGAAACCATTCCCAGATTCATTCTTGAGAAAAGTGCCTTAAAGTTCTCACCTCTTACAAGGATATTTCCGTTTCCAACAACAAGCTCAACTGATTTGTCGCATGAATACTCACTTACAGGCTTCTTTATCATATGCTGTCCGAATGCAATCTCATATCCTGCCTTTTCCCAGATGGTGTTTTCCTTCAATACAAATGATACGACAATACAGTACTCTTTTTCCACATCTATCATGGAATTTTTAAGAGTCACCGGCACCTCATAGCTTGCCCTATCCATCGGTGGAACAGATATCTGAAGCTTTGTCCTGTAAACCTCCTCACCGTCTGCAAGAAGAATTGCAAAAGCATCAAAAACCGATGTATTTACAAAGAGATTTTTGTTTGTGACTGTAAAGATGTAGTCGCTGTCAAAATCAACCGAGATATTCTGATAATTGAACTTCACCTCCTGCATCTTTGGAGAAGCCTCTCTTTCTCCGCCGTAGCAGATGCCGTTTCCGCTGAAATCTCCATCTGTAGGCCTGTCGCCAAAATCTCCGCCATATGTGAGGAACCACTTGCCGTATCTGTCCTTTTTGTAGATTGACTGGTCAATATAATCCCAGATAAATCCACCCTGATATCTAGGCTCGCGGTCTGTAAGCTCTGTATATTTGTGCATAGCACCGCAGGAATTTCCCATTGCATGTGTATATTCGCAGCAGATAAACGGTTTCTCAGGATGCTCTGCCAGGAATTTTTCAATGCCTGCAGCCGGAGTATACATCTGGCTTTCCATGTCGCTTGTGTCATTATAGCTTCTATCGCTAAATACTCCCTCATAATGAACCAGACGATGCTTATCAAGCTGTCTGAAAAGCTGTGACATCTCATATATGGTCTTGCCGCCAAACGACTCATTGCCGCATGACCAGATAAGGATTGCCGGATGATTTTTATCCCTCTGATAGCATGAGTTGGCACGGTCCAGCATCATTTCTCTCCACTGTGGCTTGTCCTTTGGCACAACAAAGTCAAGGTCAACATAGCCCTTATTATATGCCTCCCATGTGCCATGACTCTCAAGATTGTTCTCAGCTATCATATAGATTCCATAAATATCGCAAAGCTTATAGAGCATGGAATCATCAGGATAATGGCTTGTTCTTATAGCATTGATATTGTTCTTTTTCATTGTGACAATATCCTTTATCACCTCATCACGGTTTGGCACACGGCCTGTTATTGAGCTGAACTCATGGCGGTTTACACCCTTAAATACAATACGCTTACCGTTTAGCTTCATGAGTCCGTCTACCATCTCAAATCTTCTGAAGCCTGCCAGCTGGCTGATAAACTCAGTCTCATTTCTATGCGTATCTTTAACTATAATTTTAACCTCATACAGATTCGGCTTTTCAGCACTCCATAACAGAGGATTTTTCACATTACATGAGCCCTCGCAAATTTCCTTATTCCTAAGCTCTATATCAAACTCTTCCAATAAAAGTTTTGCCCTGTCATATTTTTCCACAGACAAATCGCCCAGCTCATAAAGCTTTACACTTGCAATACCATCACCATCTGCCTTTATTGACACACTAAGTGTGCCCTCGTCAAAGGTATCATTAAGTGTAGGAACAACTGACAGATCCTCCACATGTGCACAAGGAACAGCATACAAAAATACATCTCTGAAAATGCCTGAAAATCTGTAAAAATCCTGATCCTCACACCAGCTGCTTGATGTCCATTTCCATCCCCTGACCGCAAGCTTGTTCTCACCCTCAATAATATAATCAGTCAGCTCGAAATCAGACGGATCAAATGTGTCCTCACTGTAGCCGACATAGTGTCCATTCAGCCAGAGTGCAAAACCGCTCTCCACTCCCTGGAACGAAATACACACCCTCTTGTTCTTCATATTCTCAGGGATTGTGAAATACTTCACATAGCTTGCAACCGGATTAAAAATCTCAGGTACCTCGCCCGGCTTTATAGACTCATCAGCCTCCCACGGATATGTGGTATTCGTATAGATTGGCACGTCATAGCCTTCCATCTGGATATGTGCCGGAACCCTGATTTCATCCCAGCCTTTGCAATCATAGTCAGCTGCCTCAAAGCCACAAGGAGCCAGGGACTGATTCTTTGCATATGCAAACTTCCATAAACCGTTCATATCATATCTCAGGCTTGATTTTCCTTTAATTTTCTCCAGTTCATTTTTATAGCACACATGATCCGAATGAGCCGCAAGTCTGTTCTGCTCAAATATTTCCGGATTCTTAATGATATTTGAATCAAAATTACTCATATTTTATACACTCCTATCTACTGTATTTATTATTTGATACATGTCTGTTTTAAACACAAAGCCTCTTATAAGACGAAGGCAAATAATAAATATTATTTGCCTTCTTGATTTTTAACAATATTATTTTACTTTTATTTAACAGATCCTGTAATTCCCTCTGCAAACTGCTTCTGGAGCACAAAGAATACGAGCATTGTAGGGATGGAGCAGAAAAGAACGCCCATCATCAGTACACCGTAATCTACTGTATATCCTGCTGCGAGGTTTGCAATAAGCATTGGCATTGTGATAGCATCAGGCTTATTGAGGATTACCTTTGGCCACAGGTATGAGTTCCATGCATTCATGAATGTGATAACTGCAGCTGCTGCATATGTTGATTTCTGTACAGGCATATACATCTTGAAGAAAATACCAATCTCACTGAGTCCGTCAATTCGTGCCGCCTCCATTATATCGACTGGGAAGTTTCTCGAATTCTGTCTGAACATCATGATGAGGAACGGCGTTGAAATAGCCGGGAGCATGAAGCCCCATACCGTATTTATAAAGCCGAGCTTTGACATCATCTTGAACAGAGGAATAAGTGTAGCTACCTGCGGAATCATCATGGCAAGAAGTAAAACTGAGAACAGCTTATCCTTTGCCTTGTCATGATAGAGCTCAAAGCCGTAACCGGCAAGTGAGCAGACAAGCAGTGCTATAATTGTCTGAACTGTTGCATTGATAAGTGAGTTTTTCATTCCAAGTGCAACGTTCTGTGATGCAAACAGTTTCTTTAAGTTCTCAAGGGCATAGCCACCAAATGCAATTCTACCTCTTGCAATGTCAATAGACTTGTTGGTCGCTGCCGATATCATCCAGAAAAACGGAAATACTGAGATGAACGAAACTATTACAAGAAAAATGTATGAAGGTATAAGCCTTTTTTGTATTGATGATCCATGTTTTTTCTTAGTCACGCTTGTCACCTACTTTCAGATTGATAAATGCCAGTATAGCAACCATGATGAATACGATAACAGACATTGCTGATGCATATCCAAAGTTTGCAACGCCTTCACCAAACGAGCCGTTATAGATATAATGTGACATGGTGATTGTCGCATTTGCAGGTCCACCCTTTGTCAGGTTTACAGACTCGTCGAAGAGCTGTAATGTACCGTTTATTGACATGATGGTTGTCATAACAATTGTAGGTCTAAGAAGAGGAACCGTGATAGACCAGAAGGTTCTCCAGCCGCTTGCTCCATCTATCTTTGCCGCCTCGTAAACAGAATACTCAATATTCTGGAGACCTGCTAAAAAGAACACCATATTATATCCTGTCCATCTCCAGATAAGAGCTACTATGATAATAATCTTAGCACTCCAGCCTGTACCAAGGAAGTTAAAGTTATTCTCTAATATTCCAAGTTTAACAAGGATTGTATTGATAAGTCCCTGTGTTGCAAAAAGCGATTTAAAAATCAATGCATATGATACGAGTGATGTTGCACATGGTAAAAATACACATGTACGGAAAAGTCCTTTAAATTTAAGATGCTTGTTGTTAAGTAACTGTGCCAGTAAAATTGCCAGTACAAGCATGATTGGAACTTCGATAATTAAATATAGGAATGTGTTTCCGATAGATCTCTTGAAAACCGCATCCTGAAACATTCTTGTGTAATTGTAGGCAAATGGATTAGCCCACTGCATATTTGCACTTGAACCGGTTTTAAATGATGTAATAACAGCCTGGATTATAGGCCAGAAGCTCATTATGAAAATGAGTATTGTTGCCGGAGCCAGATACATCCAGCCGGCTGCCCTTTGTTTACCGGTTATGCTCATTCCTTTTTTCTTATTTTTCACTGTAAAGGCCTCCTAACTATAAGTCTTTGAGAAAAAACAGGGAGCCATTTAATGGCTCCCTGTACATTTGCCATCAAGCTAACAGATTAAAGTCCCATTGTGAATTTAAGGTCATCCTCTGCTGTCTTTATCTCTGAATCGATATCTGCACCATTCTGAGTAATATTGATAAGTGCTGTAGCAAGCTTCTTACGTGCATCGTAGTGGAAATCGCTCTGCTCGATTATCTTAACATTTGCACCCATCTCAACGATCTTAGCGTAAATTGGCTGGTTGTTGAAATACTCAACACCCTCGTTGTAAACCTCTGACTTGCCTGCAGGTGTATATGTAGTGATAACACCACCATTCTTAAGAGCATTGTCATATGTCTCAGATACACCCTTGTCTGTATAAGATCCGCCACCGAATGTATATGCTAAGAATTTCTTAGCAAGGTCTGCCTGCTTGCAGTTGCTTGTGATGTAAAGTGAAGAACCACCGTTTGATGCATAGCCTTCACCACCCTCAAGTGTTGGAAGAGATGTAATCTCCCACTTTCCACTGTTGTCTGTAACCTTCTCGATTGTAGGAATGATCCAGTTTCCGTTCATAACGCCTGCAACCATGTCTCCCTGAATAACCTGATCTGTGTAATCTGACCAGTTATTTGCAAGGTAAAGAACATTGTTGTCGATCATATCCTTAAGTACCTGCATGATTTCTTTTAATTTAGCGTTGTCTACAAAGTTTGGCTTGCCATCCTTAAACTGTGACTCACCCTCTGCCTGAAGCATCATGTAGAACAAATCATTTCCGTCGCCGTCCATGCAAAGTAAGTATTTTCCTGTCTTCTCGTATACTTTCTTACCTACCTCGATGAAATCCTTCCAAGAAATACCTGTCATATCATCGATTGTGTATCCTGCCTGCTCAAGAAGATCTGTTCTGTAAGCAAAGATAACTGTTCCGTTATCAACAGGGAATCCAAAGTGCTCTCCGTCGATTGTAGAGAATGATAATTTCTCCTGGCTGAAATCATCCCACTTAACATCTGCATCATTTGCTGATACCCATGCATCAGGATAATTTGTATGGTACTGCCGGAAGTAGTGATCCTGAAATAATACGATGTCAGGAAGTGTACTGTAATCTCCTGCTGAACCTGCTGTTGTAATTGCTGTCTCAATATCAGATGACTGTGACTGTTCCTCAATATTGAGTACAAAATCAGGATCTACATTTTTCTTGTAATCCTCTGCTGCTGCTTTGAGTGCCGGGATATTGAAGTTTGCATCCCAGGCCCATGCTGTAAGTGTATGACCGTCATCTACGGTCTCTACCTTCTTGCCTGTCTTTTCTGTGCCATCTCCTGATGAAGATGAATCTCCACATCCGGCTGCAAGTGAGGCAACCATTGTTGTTACGAGTAATAATGAAACTACTTTCTTTTTCATTTTTCTTCCTCCCTAATAAAAATGATGTTTCTGCAATACTACGTTTACAATTCATTCATAATCATATTATTTTAATTGGGCATTTTGACTACGAATATTTGTCCGTTTCTTAATTACATAGTCATTATAACCATATACGTTGTTTCTGTGTCGACAAATTCCACACAATTATATGCATATTCAATCATAAATGTACAAAATTATACGAAAACATGTATTTTCTACCATCCCTTTAGTGCAGATATCCTAAAATTCAACAGTTTATGCTCATAATTTTCAGGATTTATCTTCCACTGATATGGCGAAGTGTCCAAAAATTTGCGGAAATTACGGTTAAAAGTTGACTGGGTTGTGAATCCACACTTTTGTGCAATAAGCTCCATAGGCTCATTTGTTTTTTTCATAAGCTCGCACGCCTTCTGTACTCTTATCAGATTCAGATACTCCATAGGCGGCATATTGATGTATGATTCAAACAGTCTCCTGAAATGAGTCTCGCTCATGTTGCATAGTTCCGAAAGCTCCCCTGCCTTTATCGATTCGCTGTAATGCTTATTCATGTAGTCAAGTGCTGTGGCTATCTGTGACATATTGGTACCCTTTACGATATTATTATCCTCCTCCGGAAGCTCATCATACCTACGCAACAGCTCTATTACAATTCCCTGCACAAGGAGCTTTACCGTCCTTTGGCAATAAATCTTATGTTCACGGGTTTCCCTGATTATGGCATTTATATACTCAGCCATAGCCGGGCTCTGATATACGTTAGTCATAAACGCTTTTTTTGATATAGTCGTAACTGCCTCATTCTGGAATGCCGTATTGTTTGGGAACATCTCTTCTATCACAGAATGTATGTCAATAAAAATGTACTCCCAGAAATTCACCACCTCACCATAGCTGACTGTAACATGTGGAAAATTCTCAGGTATAAATGTGATATCGCCGTCATGATACTGGTAAATATCCTCATCCAGATACATATTTCCATCTCCCTCGCGGCAGATGCCGATTTCAAGCAGATTATGGAAATGCAGGTGAAATTCCTCATGACCATACACTCTCTTCCAGGATTCTCCGCACAGTACGAGTGCCGACTCTCCCTGTGGCAACTCATAGAATCTGAATTCCATCGTGTCTTTTTTTCTTTTCGCCATATATACTCTCCTTTGTAGCGAAATGCAAAATACGCTGCTGCTATTATAGCAGCAGCGTACTAATCACTACTTTAATCAAAATCGAACTTGTCGAATCTCTTGTACATAGCCTTGTACTTCTTGCGGACATCCTCGTTGCCCTGAAGTACCTCTTCCTCTGTACCTCTGAACTGACAGCGGATGCAGCTATAAATACCTGTTTCCTTATTATAGAACATATCAATATCAAGATCCCTCATAAAACATAAAGGACATCTGTAATTTAATTTGCCTTTTCCAAGTTGAGCCATGTTGCAAATACCTCCTTGTCTTTAATCTGTTTCTTGTAACCAAGCTTGAACATTGGAGAGAATGCATATCCTTCCTCAATGTATCCCTCTGCCTTTGCAGATGGTGTGAGTGAAACCTTTGTCTGAATTGCAGGAATTACTGCGCTTACTGCAGTTGCTCCGTCAAGCTTTGCATCACGACACTTGTACTCATAATTGATGCTCTGTGGGTTTTCTCCCTCACATGTAAGTGTGATGCCTGTCATATCCTCAGGATACTCTGTTGTTCCGTAGCATGCTGTGATGTACTCATCGAGATAAACCTCTGCATTTGGATCACTCATGCTAAGGATATTACGCTCAATCTTGATGTTTGATGAGCCCTCCTCAAAGTATTCCTTTGTCTGAAGAGTAAGCTTAACATCATAAAACTCAATATCTACAGGATCAAGTGTAAGGATTCTTGTCTTCTTGCCATCAATAACTTCCTCTGAAAAATGGCTGTGTGTAGGACAGAGACACAGGTCAACCTCCTCACCGTTGTGTGAAAGCTTGGCACTTCTTACTGTTCCAGCTCCTGCATAGTGTGTAAAGTATCCTGCTCTATATTTCTCCTGAATAAGGAATGGATAAGATGCATCCTGTACATGCTTTGTTCCGATTCCTACCGGCCACTCAAGCTTTGCAACGTATGGACGAAGGTCTACGATTGCTCCACCCTGATCCATGTTTACGCATGCTCTCATGTATGGGTCACAGTACCAGAAGAGCTGCTTGTCTGAGCCGTAAAGGATATCTCTCCATGGTGCACACTCAGGCTCATTGTAGTTACCTGCGTTGACCCCCTTCTTCTCTCTGAAGTAATCAGCGAACTCTGACATTGTCATGTCGATGAGTTTACCCTCTTTCTTTAACTTGCCATAGTAATTACAGCCGTCTGTGTATGACTTTAAGAGAAGCTCATATGGCTGCTCCCAGCGTCCCATCTTGTTCATCCAGCCAGGACCTACGAACATCATGTTGTATGAATATCCGTTATTGTATTTTGCAAGGTCTCTGTACTGGTCAATGAGGTTGTAAAGATATGGATACTCCCATGTCTTTGTATCATAAATCATTCCACGAAGCACGTTCTGTGGATGTGTTCCGAAGTTTGAGCCGTTTCCGTCATAGCATGCAATAAGGTCACGTGAGAGATGTGGAATTGCTACAATTCCGCTATCCTCTTCCTTATTTGCTGCTGGCGCATGTGTGTTCTGCTTTGATGGAATCCATGGTGCCCATGGACCTCCGTCGAAGAGTGTGTACCATGAGTTGTTACATGTGTGGTATGCCTTAGGGCCCTCCTCCCAGCATGTTGCAACTGCACATTTTACCATTGGGTATTTTTCTTTGATGTAGTTTGTAAGGTCTGCATCCATATAGTATGAGCCTGTTGACTCAGGATAGAAACCGAATCTGTCATGGAATTTCTCGAAAACATCATTTACGATAGCTTTCTTGTCCTCCATTGAGAACATCCAGATGCAGAAATCCTTTGTCTTATACTTCTCTCTAAACTCCTCACACGGAAGTCCAAGGAGTGAAAGTGCTATCTCATCACCGTATTTCTCGTGATCCTGCTTTGCAAGCTCTACTGCCTCATCATTAAAAAGTGAAGCATATGTCATCTGGATTGTAGTTTTGAGTCCCGCCTCATGTGCAAGTCTCTGCTGTGTCTTGAAGATGTCGAGTGACTCTGTGATAAGCTTCTTATCTCCAATATCCTCTTCTTTTCCCTGTCCTGTCACTGTTGCTGAGTACTCAGGCACCATCTCAGGGCGGTGAATGATGTTAACAATAAATTTGTCCATCCGTTGTTTCCTCCATTTGCTTGTAATTTAATTTATTTCTTAGGTGCGTTTTTCGCGCAACCGTTTGTTCTGAACTTAGTATATTACAGCATTGCGATTATGTCAATGTGCAATTTCGACATTTTTTAACTTTTGTTTTCAAGCATTTTTCACAAACAAGGGATTGGGTGCGCGTTTTTATGCGCAACTTTTGCGCATTAGTCGCAGGTCGGTACGTAAGCCGGGGACTGTTGGGGAGACACGCACTTTCGCCCTCGCTACGCTTCGCGACTAAGATTCTGTACGAAATTATGCTCTTAGGTTTTCTATGCACGACGAAACCGTCGAAACTTATACAAATGTATATGCTAGATGGTTTGCTATAATCTCACAGTTTATAGTTACTGCTTCATTGTGTACGCTTTGGCGGTTACAAATGACACGCTACTCACAAGTTCTAGTACACTCCACAGTAGTTAATTCTCAACTAAGCCATCAATACATGTCTATAAGTCCATTTTTATGAGGCTTTACGGCTGGGTTTTTGGAGCTGTTTTTGGGATTTTTGCAGTTTCAGCTACTTTTTGCCAGGTCTTTTCCGGCTTTCTGGCTGGGTTTGGGTGCTGTTTTGGTGATTTCTGCAGTTTCAACTACTTTTTCTCGGGTTTTTTCCGGCTTTCTGGATAAAGTCCATATAATGGTGTAAATTACAAATTTATATAAAAA
>ENA-OPDH01000784-OPDH01000784.1-human-gut-metagenome-genome-assembly--contig:-NODE-784-length-24308-cov-3.393271_pt1 | contig 24308 bp, 18 predicted proteins | sample MGYA00241260_ERZ501500 | MGnify/ENA primary metagenome ERZ501500 (study PRJEB25962, sample SAMEA2042519) | human gut metagenome | biome: human gut; feature: human-associated habitat; material: faeces...
CTTGGAGATTCTGTATATTGTAACCCTATTCCAGAAGTAAAATATTGCGTAAATGAAATTATAAAGACAGGGAAAACGCCAGAAATAGAGGTTTTTGAAATAGGTCATACTTATATAGTACAGGAATTGAGAAAAGAACTTCCTATGAAGAATCCTATTTTATTTAGTGTGGTTTTGGGACATAAAGGGGAAGCCCCGGCTACTCCGGAAGCATTAGCAGCTATGGTGAATTTCATTCCAAAAGATACAATATGGGGAATTACACATGCTAATAGGCGAGATTTTGGTATTATTGCAGGAGCTCTGGGGCTTGGTGCGAAAACGGTGCGTATTGGATTTGAGGATAGTAATTATTTGGATCCGATGACGCAAGTAGATAATAATGTGGCATTGGTTGAGAAGACGGTGCGATTGTTAAAGGCAATGGATAAGGAACCAATGACACCGCAAGAAGCAAGAAAAATGCTTAATATATAGGAGGAAGCTATGAGTGAGTTAAAGAATTTGGATATACAGATTTTAAATCAGTTCACTGTGCAGAATGAAAAAGAAATAGAAAAAGAATTAAAAGACGAAATAGAAAAGAATCATAAAAAAATAATTGTATTAGATGATGATCCAACAGGAGTACAAACGGTTCATGATGTTTCTGTTTATACAGACTGGTCTGAAGAAAGTATAAGAAGTGGTTTTGAAGAAAAGACGCGAATGTTTTATATTTTGACGAATTCCAGAGGTTTTACGATAGAACAGACTACTTTATGCCACAAAGAAATTATTGAGCGTATAGATAAAATCTCGAAAAAAACCGGGAAAGAATATCTAATTATTAGCCGAGGCGACTCTACATTGAGAGGACACTATCCATTGGAAACAGGGTTGCTTCGTGAAGGATTTGAGGCAGATGGAACGAAAAGAGTGGATGGAGAGATAATATGTCCGTTTTTTAAGGAAGGCGGTCGTTATACGATAGAAAATATTCACTATGTGAAAACTGGAAATCAGCTTATTCCAGCAGGGCAGACAGAATTTGCAAAAGATAAAACATTTGGATATCAGTCCTCTGATTTGTGTGAGTATATTGAAGAAAAAACAAAAGGACAGTATCCGGCGAAGAGTGTCACATATATCACTTTGAAAGAACTGCGAGAACAACAGATTGATAGAATTATGGAAAAACTGATGAAAGTACAGGGATTTGGAAAAGTTGTGGTAAATGCGGTAGATTATTACGATTTGAAAGTATTTACTATAGCGTTATATCGGGCTATGTCAAGGGGAAAGAATTTTATGTTTCGTACCGCTGCTGCATTGGTGAAAGTAATGGGAGGAGTTTCGGACAAACCATTGCTTACGCGAAAGGAAATGGTGGTGAAGGAATCCAAGAATGGTGGAATTGTTGTGGTTGGCTCACACACAAAAAAGACTACCAGTCAGATGGAAGAATTAAGAAAAATAGAAGGATTGGTTTTCTTGGAATTTAATTCGGATTTGGTATTGGATGAAAAAGCGTTTGAAAAAGAAATTATTGAAACTGTCAAAAAAGAAGAAGAATTGATCGAAAACGGAAAAACAGTAGTGGTTTATACAAGGCGAAAACTATTATCAGTTGAAAATGATACAAAGGAGGAGGCTCTTTTGAGATCAGTAAAAATATCTGATGCGGTTCAGTCGTTAGTCGGAAAGTTGAAGGTAACACCGGCTTTTGTGGTTGCAAAAGGCGGAATTACATCAAGTGATATAGGAACGAAAGCACTTCGTGTGAAAAAAGCAAATGTCATGGGCCAAATATGTCCTGGAATTCCGGTATGGCAAACTGGAAAGGAAAGTAAGTTCCCAATGACCCCATATATAATTTTCCCGGGAAATGTTGGAGAAGTAACAACATTACGAGAGGCAGTAGAGATTTTGCTTGCATAATAAAACAATGCATGGTAAAACTGATATTGTAGTAGAGGAGGGTAGACAGAAATGCAAGGAACATTATATTTGTGTGCCACCCCCATCGGCAATCTGGAAGATATGACGTTTCGTGCAATCCGGGTGCTGAAAGAGGCGGATCTTATTGCGGCGGAAGATACAAGGAACAGCGTAAAGCTTCTCAATCATTTTGAGATTAAGACGCCGATGACCAGTTACCATGAATACAATAAAATAGAAAAAGGGCATAAGCTGGTGGAACGCCTGCAAAATGGCGAAACTATCGCATTGATCACGGATGCGGGGACACCCGGAATTTCTGACCCGGGGGAAGAATTGGTGAAAATGTGTCAGGAAGCCGGAATTACAGTGACAGCAGTGCCGGGAGCGGCAGCTTGTATCACCGCACTTACTATATCCGGTCTGCCGACAAGAAGATTTGCGTTTGAGGCATTTCTTCCAACAGATAAGAAAGAGCGGCAGGCAGTGCTGGATGAATTAAAAGAGGAGACAAGGACGATTGTTTTATACGAGGCTCCTCATCGACTGGTAAAGACGCTTAAGCTTCTGACGGATGTTTTGGGAGATCGTAAGGTCAGTGTCTGCCGAGAGCTTACGAAGAAGCATGAGACGGTGTTTGCCACAACACTTCCGGAGGCGCTTGCGTACTATGAGAAGAACGCTCCGAAGGGGGAGTGCGTGATCGTTATAGAGGGAAAGAGCAGACTGGAAATTCGAGAAGAAGAAAAAGCCCAGTGGGAACAACTTACTTTGGAAGAACATATGGAACACTATCTTTCCGGCGGGATGGAGAAAAAAGAAGCCATGAAGCAGGTGGCAAAAGATCGTGGTGTGAGTAAAAGAGATATTTATCAGGCGCTTCTTTAAATTGGGAGATGAAATAAATCAGAACAGGTCATCGGGCATGTTCGTCAAGTTGTACAGAAAAGCACAAAAAGATTGTTCAACTTGGGCATACCCGTAAGCCTGTTTTTTTATTATACTTTTTAACAGAGAGAAGACGAATAACTATTTTAGGAGGAAGTATAACATGGCAAGTTTATCATTAAAACATATTAACAAAGTATATCCAAACGGATTTGAAGCTGTAAAAGACTTCAATCTTGAGATTGCGGATAAAGAATTCATCATTTTCGTAGGACCATCAGGATGTGGTAAATCTACAACACTTCGTATGATCGCAGGTCTGGAAGACATCTCTTCCGGTGAGCTTATGATCGGTGACAAAGTGGTAAATGATGTAGAGCCAAAAGACAGAGATATCGCAATGGTATTCCAGAACTACGCTCTGTACCCACATATGACAGTATATGATAACATGGCTTTTGGTCTGAAACTTAGAAAAGTACCAAAAGACGAGATTGATAAAATGGTAAAAGAAGCTGCAAGAATCCTTGATCTGGAAGCTCTTCTTGATCGTAAGCCGAAAGCGTTATCCGGTGGACAGAGACAGCGTGTAGCTATGGGACGTGCAATCGTTCGTAACCCGAAAGTATTCCTCATGGATGAGCCTCTTTCTAACTTGGATGCAAAACTCCGTGGACAGATGCGTGTTGAGATTTCCAGATTACATCAGAGACTCGGTACAACGATTATTTATGTAACACATGACCAGACAGAAGCTATGACACTTGGAACAAGAATCGTAGTAATGAACGCAGGTGTTGTACAGCAGGTAGATACACCACAGACACTTTATGATCGTCCATGTAACTTATTCGTAGCAGGATTCATCGGTTCACCACAGATGAACTTCGTTGACGCTACATGTAAAGTAGACGGTAAAGATGTTTATCTTCAGGCTGGTCCGTCTGCAATCAAACTTCCGGAAGAGAAAGCGAAAAAGCTGATCGAAGGCGGTTACGATGGAAAGACAGTTGTTCTTGGTATCCGTCCGGAAGATGTACATGATGAAGCTGATTTCATCGCAAAATCTCCAGATACAGTGATCGAAGCAAAGATTCGTGTATACGAGATGCTTGGTGCAGAAGTATTCTTATACTTTGATTATGAAGGAGCAAACATGACAGCAAGAGTTGAGCCTAAGACAGCTGCAAGAACAGGTGATGTTGTGAAATTTGCTTTAGACGCAGAGAAGATTCACGTATTTGACAAAGAAACTGAGGAGACAATCACAAACTAGGTGTATTGTTAAAGTAAGAAATGATACAAGGGGGAGGTGCGAAAGCACCTCCCCCTTATCTTCGTTGTATCAATGAATATTCAAATCGCGTCGTCAAATAATAGTTATAGAAAAGCTCGATCGGAATTTCTTCATCATTTTTAATCCCATAGGTCAATCCTGTAGAGTATAGAAGTGGCGTATCATCACTGACATTGAGATGCTCGGAAATATCTCCATAAGCAGAGACAGCTTTGAGTTTGAGCGATGAAGTCGTAATTTGTGTATGATAGTTCTCTTCTATGATTTTATAAAGAGAATGTTGTTCAAAATCATAGGTTTCAATATCGCGGAACAAATGGTATGGCAGAACAGTGCTTGTAAGGCAGAGTGGAGTCCCATCCGCAAAGTAAAATCTTGTCATATGAAATACAGGATCAGCCTTTTGAAGATGCAGCAGGCTTGCTTCTTCGCTGGTACATATTGCCTGTTAGATTATTATACTGGGGTGCAAAATGTTCTGGAGGGGATGGCGATTGCGGGAAAGAGGCGGGACCTTGATTCTGCCTATGAGATTCTTGAAAAAATGGGAATTAGACGGGATACCGCAGATCAGAATGTGAAGGAATTGTCCGGCGGGCAGAAGCAGAGAGTAGCGATTGCGAGGGCGGTGGCATGTCAGGCGAGGATTATTCTGGCAGATGAGCCGACAGGGACTCTGGATGAAGATACGGCAGGGGAGATCATTGAGTTGTTTCAAAAGCTGGCGCACGAAGAAGGAATCTGTGTGATTGTAGTCACTCATATGCGGATGCTGGCAGAGAAAGCGGATGACGTGATCCGCCTTGAAAATAAGTCGTTTTTTACCTTCTGAAAGGGGCAGGGGAACAAGATAATCTGAGAACTATCTATGGGAATTTCCCCACGATTTTTCAACAGAACTACACAACTTCATATATGCGAAAAACCTTGATAATCGGGGATGGATTCTTTATACTTATTCTCATAAGAAGACTCCTTTTTCGCGGATATAAAAGCGGTGCAGGATTTTGAATTGTGTGAGAAACTTTATCAAGAATATGATATCGAATAATTGTTTGCTTTCGCACGTTAAAATGTTAGACAGCTTTATTTTCATGTGCTAGAATAAGCGTGTATGTGAATATTTGGGAGGCATATGTATGTTATCAAATAAAGTATTGCATAAAACGGTGCAGGACATTAAGAATATTGCCGGATTTGATTGTGCTGTATGGGACAGGAAGGGAACCTGTCTTGTAATGACCCATGAGAAAATGCAGAAGTGTGAAAAACAGGTGCAGGAACTCTGGCAGGATGCTGATGAGAATCTGGAGATTTTGCGGGAAAAACAGGGGTTCTTTTTTGTGTCTGATGAAGAAAATCCAATCTATCTGTTAGCGCTTGAGGGCGAATCTGCAAATATGGAAATGGCAGGAAGAATGGGAGTCAGCCAGCTGACCAGCCTTTTGACTGCCTACAAGGACAAGCTGGATAAGAATCGCTTTATTCAGAATCTGCTTCTTGACAATCTGTTGCTTGTGGATATTTATAATCAGGCAGATAAAATGGGGATTGCAACAGATCAAAAAAGGCTAGTATATGTGATCGAGAAGAAAAATGAAGGAGAAGATCTGATTATTGAGACGCTGCGAGGCCTGTATGCGTCCGGAAGAAAGAATTTTGTTACGGCAGTGGATGATCATCATGTCATACTCGTGAAAGCGCTGGAACAATCAGAGGGGTATGAGGCTGCACAGCAGATTGCCCGGGTGATCACAGACACGCTGAACATGGAGGCGATGGCAAGTGTGCGCGTGGCGTATGGTACGATCGTGCAGGAGTTAAAAGAAGTGCCTCGATCCTATCAGGAGGCGCAAGTGGCGCTGGAGGTCGGACGCGTCTTTTATGCAGAACGCGGAATTCTTGCGTATGATGAGCTTGGAATCGGGCGACTGATTCATCAGCTGCCAAGATCGCTGTGTGAAATGTTCTTGAAAGAAGTTTTTCATGGCGGGGCAGCAGATATCTTCGAAGAGGAAGAACTGACAACCGTATATACATTTTTTGATAACAATCTAAATATATCTGAGACGTCCAGACAACTGTATATCCACCGCAATACACTGGTGTATCGTCTGGAAAAGATTCAGAAGAAAACGGGGCTTGATGTCAGAGTATTTGATGAAGCAATGACATTTAAGATAGCAATGATGGTAGCCGAACACATGAAAAATATGAAAGCATAGGAGGACTAGAAGGCATGGTGAAATTATATGACAAAGGTGTGTATCTGTTAAATGGAACAGAGATTGTGGAAAGCTGTGAAGAAGTGGCGGCAAAGACCGGAAGAAAAGTTTCCAGAGAAGAAGCAGCCAAAGAAACAATGGCTTATAATATTTTATCTGAACATAATACATCCGGTAATATGGACAGACTGCAGATTAAATTTGATAAGTTGACATCTCATGATATTACATTTGTAGGTATTATTCAGACAGCGAGAGCGTCAGGACTTGAGAAATTTCCGATTCCGTATGTTCTTACCAACTGTCACAATTCGTTGTGCGCGGTAGGCGGAACTATCAATGAGGATGACCATATGTTTGGACTGACCTGTGCAAAGAAATACGGAGGTGTCTATGTGCCGCCTCATCAGGCTGTTATCCATCAGTATGCCCGTGAGATGCTTGCCGGCGGCGGTAAGATGATCCTTGGCTCGGACAGCCATACGCGCTATGGTGCGCTGGGAACGATGGCAATGGGCGAAGGAGGACCGGAGCTTGTAAAACAGCTTTTAAATAAAACTTATGATATTAAGATGCCGCAGGTAGTAGGAATCTATCTGGACGGTGAGCCGATGAAGGGAGTAGGACCTCAGGATATCGCTCTTGCAATTATAGGCGCGACATTCGGAAATGGCTATGTAAATAATAAAGTGATGGAATTTGTCGGACCTGGTGCGGATAAGCTGAGTGCAGATTATCGTATCGGTATTGATGTTATGACAACAGAGACGACCTGTCTTTCTTCTATCTGGAAAACGGATGAAACAATCAAAGAATTTTATGAGACTCATGGAAGAGTAGAAGAATACAAAGAATTGAATCCGGGAGCAGTTGCTTACTACGATGGCTTTGTGTATGTAAATTTAAGTGAGATCAAACCGATGATCGCTATGCCGTTCCATCCGTCTAATGTATACACGATTGATGAAGTCAATGCAAATTTAAAGGACGTGCTTCATGACGTAGAGAAGAAAGCGCTGATAAGTCTTGACGGCGCTGTGGATTATTCGCTTCAGGACAAGATTGTAAATGGAAAATTATACGTGGATCAGGGAATTATTGCAGGATGTGCCGGCGGTGGCTTTGAAAATATTTGTGCGGCAGCAGATATTATCAAAGGTCATTATATCGGTTCGGATGCATTTACATTCAGTGTATATCCGGCAAGTACGCCAATCTATATGGAACTTGTGAAAAATGGAGTGGTGGCTGATCTTATGCAGGCAGGAACAATCGTGAAGACAGCATTCTGCGGACCATGTTTTGGCGCAGGGGATACACCGGCAAATGGAGCTTTTTCTATTCGTCACTCTACACGTAACTTCCCGAACCGAGAAGGTTCTAAGCTTCAGAGCGGACAGATTGCATCTGTGGCTCTTATGGATGCTCGTTCAATTGCGGCAACAGCAGCAAATAAAGGATTCCTTACACCGGCAACAGCTATGGATGTAGAATACACCGGACAGACCTATCATTTTGATGAGAAGATCTATGCAAACAGAGTATTTGACAGTAAAGGCGTGGCAGATGATTCTGTGGAGATCAAGTTTGGTCCGAACATTAAAGACTGGCCGAAGATGCCGGCGCTTCCGGAGAATCTGCTTCTGAAAGTAGTGTCTGAGATTCATGATCCGGTAACAACTACAGACGAACTGATCCCGTCAGGAGAAACATCCTCCTATCGTTCGAACCCACTGGGACTTGCAGAATTTGCATTGTCCAGAAAAGACCCGGCTTATGTGGGAAGAGCAAAGGAAGTTCAGAAGGCGCAGAAAGCAATCGAAGCAGGAACGTGTCCTCTTGAAGTGCTGGAAGAGTTAAAAGAAGTAATGGGTAAAGTAAGAGAAACCTACCCGGAAGCAGGTGAAGGAAATCTTGGAATCGGAAGTACGATTTTTGCAGTAAAACCAGGAGACGGCTCAGCAAGAGAACAAGCCGCATCCTGTCAGAAGGTTCTTGGAGGATGGGCGAATATTGCATGTGAGTATGCGACAAAGAGATATCGCTCGAACCTGATCAACTGGGGGATGCTTCCATTTATTACCGAAGAAGACCATGAGAAGTTGAGCTTCCAGAACGGTGATTATATATTTGTGCCGGATATCCGCCGGGCAATCGAAGAGAAAGCGGCAGATATCAAGGCATACGTTGTGGGAAATGAATTAAAAGAGGTTCATTTTAAACTTGGTGATATGACAGACGCCGAGAGAGAAATTATTCTGAAAGGATGTCTGATCAATTATTATCGCGGATAAAAAAGAGACGGTTCTGTAATATCGGACCAACTATGGAGGCGGCGGCAATTTTGACGGCGTCTCCAAGCAAATAAGGAAAGACTCCGACGGATAAGGCGGCGGTAAAGGAAAGCTCCATCTGAGCAGCGAGCCACAGTGTTCCAAAGATATAGGTGGCAGCCATTCCGAGCACCATGCCAAGAATCGTCAGAGTCTTTTTCTTTGGAAAGATTTTCATAAAAAATCCGGCAATTAAAATCAAGAATATAAATCCTGCCAGATATCCTCCGGTAGGACCTGCAAGTTTTCCGATTCCGCCAGAGAAGCCGGAGAATACCGGAAGCCCGCAGATTCCTAAGAGAAGATAGAGGATATAGCTTATAAGAGCTTCTTTCCACGACAGTATATAGAGACTGATAAACAGAACCAGATTCGTTAAAGTGATTGGCACAGGACTGATGGGAATCGGGATGGACAAGGGGGCTAAAATACAAGTGATAGCGGTAAATAAAGCAACCCAGACCATTCGTTTCGTGGAAGATATAGAGTTCGTTGTTGTCATTTTGGTAATCTCCTTTGTAAAAAATAATCATTGATTTGAATTATATTCTCCGTATTTTAATATGTCAACCAAAATTAAACGGACGGTTAACAAATGAATTGTGTAGAAGTGAAAGAAAAGTGCGAATTAAATATAAAAACACAAAAAGTCTGAAAATAGTAACGGTGAATAAAAATAATAAAATAAATAAATAAAAATAGAAAAATAGTGTTGACAAATCAAAACTCCAGTGCTATTATAAAGTCAATCCAAAAGAGATTAAACAATAACAAAAAGGAATCTGACGAGAAAGGGTTCTGGCAAAGGAAAAAAGGATTTTCCGGCAAAGTGTTATTTGTGAACATTCTATTTCATATGTTGGTGAGATGGAGAGTTTGGAAATTTAGAAAAGGAGGCTTAATCCATTGGACAATGTAAAAGAATCAACAAGTCAATATGTTAGTGGTATGGCAGAGAAAAGTTCCCGTCAATTAAGCCTTTACCATAGAAGATAACCGGTAAGTGAGAATGAAAAGTGAAATCGGAGCAGAGAAAACCGGATGATAAAGATTAACATCTGCAGACATATTGAGGATAATACCACAGAACTTCAAAGAGATTAGACAATGTGTGAAGAAACATTACCTAATCTATCGATTTATATAATTAATATGCATATTGTTTATTGGGCAACAGTTCTGATAGGCAGATGTATATAACAAAGAATATAAAATAAAGATTATAGAGAGAATAACTTAATACTTTTATAGACAAATAATAAGGGCACTGGCTATAAAGGGAACGGTTATAGATATAATAATCAAAATAATTATTTTATATAAACTTTTAGAGGGATATAAATAAGGTATCGAAGATTATAAGTAAAATCTGAGACTTGGAGTCATAAATCGTTTATAAAAAGAAAACGGTTAAGAAGGGAACAGGTAATCGATAAGATTCCTCCGATTAATATAAAAGTGTATGATAAAATTCAATAGGAAATAGCCATTACGATCAAGCATGATTGTGATGGCTATTTTTGTAGCAAATTTGTAATATTTTTTTAACAATTTAGGCGTATATTTTGACAATCAGCAGGTCTTTGTGATAAACTGATATCAGTGAAATTGTAACTAAAACTATAATTTAATATATTTTGAGGTGAGAGAATTGGATAAATATGAATATCGGGTAAAGACAGAGCAGATGCTCGAATACGCAGAAGAAAAGCAGTATAAAAAGGCTATGGAAATTGCGGACACGATCGACTGGCGCAGGGTAAAGAACCCTTCTATGTTGAATACCGTCAGTGAGATCTATGAATACAATGGGGAGTTCCAGAAGAGCCGTGATATTTTATTTGTGGCATATGATCGCGCTCCGGAGAGCCGTAAGGTCATATATCGCCTCGGATTGTTAGCTTTGAAGATCAATGATACAGATGAGGCATCTGATTGCTATGAAGAGTTTGTTAAGGTTGCGCCAAAAGATCCGAATCAGTATATTTTGAAATATAAGATACTCAAGGCACAGAATGCACCGTTTACAGAGCAGATCAGTGCGTTGGAGGACTTTAAGAAAGCAGAGTATGTGGAAAAGTGGGCGTATGAGCTGGCAAGTCTGTATCATCAGGCAGGAATGACTGCAAAATGTCTTGAGGAATGTGATGATCTGATTCTTTGGTTCAGCGAAGGAAAATACGTATATCAGGCGATGGAGCTGAAGATGAAGTATAAACCTTTGACACCGCTTCAGCAGGAAAAATATGACAGCAGACCGGGTGCGAGACCGAAGGTAAATACATTGGCAGCAGTGAAAGCAAAAGCTGCACAGACAAAAGCCGCAGAACAAGTAAAAGAAGAGAATACAGGAAAAGAGGAACCACAGGAAGCGGAAGTGGTTCGTGAAGAGCAGGCAGAAGAGAAGCCAGAAGAAGCACTGCAGGCAGATACAACGGAAGAAGCAGTGTCTGAAGAGGCGGAAGAAAGAGAAAAACCGGCAGAGAGTGAGAAGAGTTCTGCGATTACAAGAGTTGTTGCGGGCGCAACGTTAGAAGAAGCGTTGACGAATCTTGCCAGTGGTATCAAGATTGAAGAAGAGGCAATGGCACAGAAAGAAGAAGAACTTCTTCTCGGAGGCCAGATGAAGATTGATGAGATTCTGCAGGAATGGGAAGAAAAACAGAAAGTTCATGCGGATGCCATTGAGGAACAGAAAAAGAAAGACGAAGAGCGAATCCGTAAAGAGCGTGAAGCTGCCGAGAAAAGAAGAGAGGCAGAACGTCTTGAGATAGAACGCAAGGCAGCAGAAGCAGAGGCTGCAAGAAAAGCAGCAGAGGAAGAGGCTGCAAGAAAGGCGGCGGAAGAAGAGGCTGCGAGAAAGGCGGCAGAGGAAGAAGCTGCAAGAAAAGCAGCGGAAGAGGAGGCTGCAAGAAAGGCAGCAGAAGAAGCGGAGCGAAAAGCAGAACTGGAAGCAATCGTTCAGATGGCAGAAAAAGACAGAGATCCGGGTCTTGAAGGTAAGACACAGAGACTTCCGGATGATATTCTCGAACTTGTAGAGCAGCTCGAAAGCAGAGTTGCAGGCGCAGAGGCTGCGAAAGAGATGGAAGCAGAACTGACGGAAGAAGATGAGATGGAAGAAGAGATCTTCGGAGGTGCAGAAGACGATTTTATCGGTGGAGAAGAGACAGAACTTCCAGAGATTGATGAAGAATATTTACAGGCAGAGTTTGAGAATGAAGCTGCATATGATGATATGGAATATGCAGAGGAAGATGACTTTGCCGAAGAAGAATACGAAGAAATAGAAGCCGAGGAAGACTTCGAAGAAGAGGATTTCGAAGAGTACGACGAGGAAGACGACTTTGACGAGGAAGAATATGAAGAAGTAGAAGACGGTGACGATTTCGAAGAGTATGAAGAAGTAGAAGACGGCGAGGATTTCGAAGAGTATGAGGACGAGGACGACCTCGAGGATGCGTACGAAGAGGATTTTGCCGAAGAAGAATATGAGGACGATTTCGACGACTTCTCAGAAGACGATTTTGATGAATTCGATGAAGCTGAGGATGAAGATGATTTTGAAGCGGATTTTGAGGAAGAGGACTTCTCAGAAGACGATTTTGAGGAGGATGAAGAAGATTTCGATCTTGACAGCTTTTTTGCCGAGGAAGAACCGGTGAAAGCAGCGGACTTTGAAATTGAGGAACCGTCAGAAGCAGAGATTCAGAAGCGTATTAAGAAGTCCAAGGGAAGCGGTGTTCCGTTTGATACCGGATTCGTTGTTACCGGACGCTATGATTTAAGTGCTACCAGTGAAATTGGATTAAAGGCAGGACTTACAGAGGAGCAGAAAAAGTTATTTTCATACTTTGTACCGGTTCGTGGAATGAGTGAGCAGATCGTAGAAGTTCTTGATAATGATCGAAGAGCTCAAAGAGAAGGCACATCAAAGACAGGAAACCTGCTCGTAATCGGAAGAAAGGGTTCCGGTAAGACGGTTCTTGCAGTAGATATTGTAAAAGCGATTCAGAAGCAGAGAAACTTAAAGCAAGGTAAGGTTGCGATTGTAACCGGAGAATCTTTGAATAAGAAAGAGCTCTCTAATATCATTCAAAAGCTGCGCGGCGGAGCGATCATTATCGAGAAAGCAGGAAAGCTGAATGCAAGAACGGTAAAAGAGTTAAGCTATCTGATGGAAAAGAAGACCGGAGAGATGCTCTTTGTTCTGGAAGATCAGAGAAAGCCGCTTGAGAGAATATTGACCGCAAATCCTGACTTCAAGAGAAAATTCACATCCAAGCTTGAGCTTCCGGTATTTATCAATGATGAACTGGTGACATTTGGTCAGACCTATGCAAAAGAGAATGGATATAAGCTGGATGAGATGGGTATTCTTGCATTGTACAGCAGAATTGATGTAATGCAGAGAGAAGATCACGCAGTGACTGTTGCAGAAGTAAAGGAAATCATGGATGAAGCGATTGCTCATTCACAGAAGGCAAATGTAAAACATCTTGCGAGAAGAGTATTCGGAAAGAGTACAGATGATTCTGACAGAGTAATTCTGAAAGAAGAAGATTTTAAGATTTAATTTCAAATGGACATTCTTGTAAAAAGTGTCGGTTATCGTAGAAAACCGACACTTTTTTCACTAATTTCAGTGAAAGGATTGGTCAGATTGTACAGGTATGCTTGAATTTTAGTTTGTCCTAAAGTATAATATTACTATAATTGCTTCGGAATGTGAGGGATGAATCTATGGCAGCTAAGAAAAAGAAACCATATGAGATTGGAGAACTTGATCAGTATCTATTTGGGCAGGGAAACCATTATGAAATATATAAAAAATTAGGTTCTCACCGTGTAAAGAATGGGAAACAGGAAGGGGTATACTTTGCAGTATGGGCGCCGCATGCAGAATCTGTTTCCGTAGTCGGAGAGTTTAATGACTGGGATGTAGAGGCAAATCCTATGGTGAGAGAGGAGCCTTTGGGAATTTATACGTGCTTTGTGCCGAAGGTAAAAGAGGGGACGCTGTACAAATATTGTATTGAAACATATCAGCATGAATATATTTTTAAGGCAGATCCTTTTGCGAATTATGCAGAGCTTCGTCCGGGAACTGCATCCAAGGTTGTGGATATCAGTCATTTGAAGTGGACGGATGATAAGTGGATGGAAGCAAGAAAGACATGGAAGAATGAAGAAGAACCTATGTCAATCTATGAGGTACATATCGGCTCATGGAAGCGTCATCCGGGACGAGAGGATGAAGGCTTCTACAGCTATCGTGAATTCGGTAAGGAGATTGCGGCATATGTCAAGGATATGGGCTATACACATATTGAGTTGATCGGTGTTGCAGAGCATCCGTTTGACGGTTCATGGGGATATCAGGTGACCGGATATTATGCTCCGACATCCAGATACGGAACACCGGAGGACTTTGCGTGGATGATCAATTATCTTCACCAGAATAAGATCGGTGTAATCCTTGACTGGGTACCGGCTCATTTTCCAAGAGATGCACATGGACTTGCTGATTTTGACGGAACGCCGACATTCGAATATGCAGATCCAAAGAAGGGTGAGCATCCGGACTGGGGAACAAAGATTTTTGACTATGGAAAGAATGAGGTTCGCAATTTCCTCATTTCCAATGCATTATTCTGGGTAGAATACTTTCATATTGACGGTCTGCGTGTGGATGCTGTGGCATCGATGCTCTATCTTGACTACGGAAAGCAGGATGGACAGTGGATTGCTAATAAATATGGTGAAAATAAGAATCTGGAAGCGATTGACTTCTTCAAGCATCTGAATTCTGTTGTTCTCGGCAGAAATCCGGGAGCGCTTATGATTGCAGAAGAATCTACTGCGTGGCCAATGGTGACCGGTCCGGTAGAGGATGATGGACTGGGCTTCAGTTTGAAGTGGAACATGGGATGGATGCATGATTTTACAGAGTATATGAAGTTGGATCCTTATTTCAGGAAAGATAACCATAATCTGATGACATTTGCAATGAGTTATGCTTACAGCGAGAATTATATTTTAGTTCTTTCTCATGATGAGGTTGTGCACTTGAAATGTTCGATGCTCAATAAGATGCCGGGACTTGGCTTTGATAAGTATGCGAACTTGAAAGTCGGATATGCATTTATGATGGGACATGCCGGTAAGAAACTGCTCTTTATGGGACAGGAATTTGCACAGCTTCGCGAGTGGAGTGAGGAACGGGAACTTGACTGGTATCTGCTTGCAGAGAGAGAGCATCAGGCAATTCAAAACTGGGTGAGAGATTTATTGCATCTGTATAAGAAGAATAAGGCAATGTACGAACTGGATCATTCGTGGGAAGGCTTTGAATGGATCAATGCAGATGATGCTTATAGAAGTATTTTCAGCTTCGTGAGACATTCGAAGGATAATAAGAAGAATCTGTTGTTCGTATGCAATTTCACTCCGATGGAGAGAGAAGATTATCGAGTTGGAGTTCCGAAAAGAAAACAGTACAAGCTTGTTCTAAATAGTGATGAAGAAAAATACGGCGGAACAGGAGAAGAAAGACCGCTTGTATATAAGGCAGAAAAACAGGAATGTGACGGAAGACCATATTCTTTTGCTTACAGTCTGAAACCATATGGAGTAGCTATATTTGAATTTTAAAATTGAAAGTGAAAAAGAATCCTCTGATTTTTCAGGGGATTCTTTTTGTGTGTTCATTTATTCTGATTGTTATGCTCCATTTATTCAGCGCCTTCGGTATCTTCTGCTGCACCGGTATCTCCTTCGGTAGAAGAGCTGTCCTGTGCGTTGTTGTCTGTACTTTCATTGTCTGCGCTGTCCGAGGTGTCTGTGTCTGCTTCATCGGAAGAGCTGTCAGGGATAGTGATATCTTCACCTTCGGAAGTATCAGCATTCGGTGTGTCGGTAGTCTCTTCGGAATCCTTATCGTCCATACCGAACAGTCCCTTAAAGAAGTTGACGATTTTATCCCACAAGCCTTCTGTATCGGCATTTTCCACTTTATCTTTAATATCGTCCAGTGTGCTGTCTGTTACAATGTCACTTCCGAGAATATCATCTTTTGTATCGTTGATGATACCGCCATCACCTTTGTCGCCTCCGAAAAAGCCTTTGATAGAGCTCCAGATTTTAGCGAAAAAGCCTTCGGATTTTCCTTCCAGATTCTCTAAAGTGTCTTTCAGAGCTTTGACATCATAATCATACTGGGAAATTTTCTCCATAAGCGCTACGATTTTGTCAAGCTGTTCCTGTGTAAGGGTAATGTTCAGTTTGTCTGCGTTATCTTCAACAACATCTTCGATTTCATCTTTGTCAGTGATTCCGTCTTCGATCACTTCCTGCTTGATATTGTTCATTAAATCAGTAGCTTCTTCCTGACCAATAGCATCTGCCAGTTCTCCGGTAGTTACAAGCTCCTCGGTGGCAGCTTCTTTTTGTCCTTCATCAAGGGTCTCGCCGCTGGCTGTCTCGTAAGCCATCATAATGCCGGTAAGCGCTCCGGTTCCGGACACTTCGATTGGAGAAGCGGCAACAACGTTACAGTTCTCTACGCCGGATGTTGTCAGTGTACTTGCGATCATAGAGCTGGTCACAAAAGTAAGGTTTGCGGTTTTTACCTGAATACCACCGCTTTCTGTAGGCTCTACGTAGGAACAACTGTAAGTTCTTGTTCCGATCTGGGATTCAGAAGCAATCCCTTCCATATATTTACGTTCATCAGCGTTAGTGACTTCAATGGTCTCTACCTTGTCAGCGCTTGTTCCGAAGTAATCATACATTTCGTTTTTCTGTTCATCGGAAAGGTTGGCTCCCAGAGTTACGACTTTGGAGCTGTCTGCTTTTGCAACCATCGGCAGACAGGAAGCGAACAGAGAGAGAGTTACAACAAATGGGATGATTTTTTTAAATTTTTTCATAATCAATCGGTGTTTTCACCATTCCTCCTTTATCTTGTATACTATCCTAATATACCATATACCGGCTTATTTGCAAATGAAATATACCTTAACAATTCCTAAAGATTTTATGGAGACGCGTCTCCAATACATCTGTGTCGATCAGACCGGAGAAGCCGGCAAGAAGCTGTCCGTTATGGAAAAACAGAAAAGCCGGTACGATGTCGATTTCGTAAGATTGCGCAAGTATTTCTGATTCATCAATTTCAACCTCACAAAATTTATACTGTGCCTGAAAACGTGTGGCAAGTTCTTCTGCACAAGGGCGCATCATCGCACATTTACTGCACCAGCGAGCATAAAACATGACGGCTGTAGGCTGAGATGCTTCCAGGACTTCTGTTTTAAAATTCCTTTCAGTCAGATGCAGCATAAGTTAGTGCCTCCTTTGCTTTGTCCGGCAGTTTGCATCAGCATTCAGGATTGAGCAGACTTCTCTCATGGATTTGCAGGTGCATGAAAGAAAGCGGAACAATCGTCTGTTGCGATAAAATAGTAGATAGAGCTGTTTTTTTGGATACTTCTTTTTCTGATTTCGCATATGCAGTCTCCGGAACAAAAGTTTCCCTATATTATATGCAGGAGAGGGGCGGCTATTTCCTTCCGGCAATCAGTTTACAGATCGGATGATTCATAGAAGAAAATTTTTCCTCATATTCGGTCATGATATTACCGCTGTTCATAGTAGCATCGTTGTGAAGATCATATGTACAGGCGGTCATATTCCAGATGTCAGAAGCCTCCAGTTCTTCTACGGAGAAATCAAAAAGTGCCCGGTTATCGGTTTTGAATTCAACCTGTCCGTCCGGAATCAGAATTTGATCGTAGCGTTTGAAGTATTCAGCAGAAGTAAGTCTTCTTCTGGCGTGTCTTGCCTTTGGCCACGGATCGGAAAAGTTCAGGTAGATTCTGGAAATTTCATTTTTGTCAAATACTTCCGGCAAGGTGGCAGCGTCCATACAGATAAACCGTAAATTCGGCACTTCTTCTTCCAGTTTTTCTACGGCGCGCAGAAGGACGCTGGAATAGCGCTCAATGCCGATATAGTTAATGTCGGGATTGAGTCTGGCAAGTGCAAGGATGAACTGTCCTTTTCCCATACCTACTTCTATGTGGATAGGATTGCTGTTATGAAAAATTGCCTCTTTCCAGTTTCCTTTATAGTCTGTTTCGGTCTTAATGACCATGTCAGATCCGGCAAGAACACTGTCTGCACGGGGGATATTTCTTAATCTCATAATTGATACCTTTCTTTCGCTTGTTTTTCGTGTCTTTGCACGGGTTAAGGCTATAAGTTTTGTGCCTTTTCTAGTTTAACTTCCGGATAATAAAAAGTCAAATTTAAAAATAGTGTCCGGTATGTGTAAAAAATGTATAAAAATTATAAAGAAATGATATAAATTTATACAGTTTTACCATGGAATTTTTCGGGAATAGGTGTATGATATAAAAAATGGATTTTTTTGTTAAAAAAACGACAAGCGGAGGTGGTAGAAGATATGGATTCTGTAATTGAACAACTGGCAGAAATCGAAACTACAGCAGAAGCAATTGTTGATCATGCTGAAGAAGAAAAGCACAAAATTGAGAAGCGTATACAGGCAGAGAGAGATCAGTTTGATGAAGAACTGGAGGCTGAGACTCAGAAGAAGCTTGCAACCATTAAAAAAGAAGCAGATGAGAGAATGGAACAGGTAATGGCAGAACAAAGAGAAAAGAACAGTTTTATGCTGGAACATCTGCAAAAAGAATATGATGGAAATCACGAGCTATATGCGAAGGAGATCGTAAGACGTATTGTAGAGGTGTAAAGACATGGGAAATGTTATGACTTACAGTGGGATCGTCACAAAGGTTCGCGCGATGCAGGCGAAGCTTTTGACAGATCAGGATTATAAAAATATCGCAGCTCTTCCCAATGTGCCTCAGGCTATTGAATATTTAAAAGGGAAACCGGCCTATGCAGAATATATGAACCGGCTGGATCCGTCTCTTTATCACCGAAGCCATGTGGAGAAAGTACTGTATCAATCACTATACGATGATTGGGCAAAAATGTTCCGGTTTGCGGGCATGGAACAGAAGAAATTCCTGAAAATCTATTGGAAACGCTATGAGGTGGATCTCATTAATTACTGCCTGAGAATCGTGTTTAATCACTATGACAGGCCATTTGACCTTGATTATAAAAAGGAATTTTTTGACAGGTATTCGCAGTTGTCCATTGATAAGCTGATCACATCCACAACGGTGGAGGAGCTGGTGGATAATTTGAAGGATACAGAGTATTATGAACCGCTTAATAAGTTGAAGGAATCGGGGAATGCATCCCTGTTTGATTATGATCTGGCGTTGGATCTGTATTATTTTCAGGCGCTGTGGAGCAAACAGAGGAGAAATCTGAAGAAGCAGGAGCTGGAGATCTTTAAACGTGATTATGGAACGAAGATTGATCTTCTGAATATTCAGTGGATTTACCGGGCGAAGAAGTATTATCATCTTCTTCCGCCGGATATCTATTCTCTGACGATACCGGTTCATTATCGACTGAATATTGAAGAGTTCAAAGCGCTTGTGGAAGCGCCCAGTGTGGAACAATTTGAAGCGAAGCTTCGGGAATCTTATTACGAAAAGAGATATCGTTATACCGGTGCCAAGACACTGGAGCAATTTTACAAAGATTGTCTCAGAGATCTGTATCTTAGAGACAGGCGCCGGAATCCGTATTCCATAGCAACGATCAGCACTTATCTGTTTTTAAAAGAAGAAGAGATCTATAAGCTGACAACAGCTCTTGAGTGTATCCGCTATGGTCTGACTTCAAGAGAAACGCTAGGATACTTGGGAGGTATAGGGTAATGATTGTAAAGATGAAATTTTTGAGCATCAGCGGACCGAAGGTTGATATCGACCGTGTCTGCGATAAGTATCTGTCAAAATATGAGATGCAGCTTGAAAATGCGGTGGCAGAGTTAAAGACGACAGATAACTTACAGCCTTTCGTGGAGGTGAATCCGTATCGGGAGCCTCTCGCCAAGGCAGAGCAGTTCGCAGCTCTTATTAAGAATGAGAAGGTTCATGCGGATTCCGTAATGACGGAAACTGAGATGATGGACATGATTCGAGAGATCAATCATGAATATTTGAACCTGCAGGACAAGAAGGAGCTTCTTAAGAAAAAAGAAGAAGACTTAAAGAATCGACTCAATGTGTTGGAACCATTTTGTCCGTTAGAGGTAGATTTGAACAAAGTAACACATTATCGTTACATGAAAGTACGTTTCGGGCGGGTTGCAGTAGATTATTACCGCCGATTAGAAAAATACCTGTTTGAAGACTTGAATGCGGTCTTTATTGAAGGTATAAGAAATGAAAATTATGTATATGGAAGCTATTTTGTTTCTAATGCGGAAGCAAGTAAAGTAGATTCTGTATTTAACTCGCTTCATTTTGAGAGAATCAATCTCCCGACGGAGGCGGTCGGAACTCCGGCGCAGGCTTGTGAGGATCTGAAAAATCAGATGGAAAGTACACACAAAGAGATTGAAGGGCTGGAACAAGAAGTGGACCAGCTTATGAATCGTTACGCAGCGAAAATCTTAGGCGCACAGAAGCGGCTGGAAGAGCTTTCTAATATTTTTGACGTAAGAAAGATGGCGGCAAGAATTGAGGAAGCTGATACCAGAGAAGACTATTATATTTTGTGCGGATGGATGGGTGAAGATGATGTGAAGAAGTTCCTCGAAGAGACGAAGAACGATGACCGCATCTTTATTGTCGTTGAGGAAGACCGGGAGAAATATTTCGGTGATCCCCCGACCAAGCTCAAAAATCCGAAGTTTTTCAAACCATTTGAAATGTTTATCAGAATGTATGGACTTCCTTCGGCGAATGAGATGGACCCGACCATTTTTGTGGCGCTTACTTATACCTTTATCTTCGGCGCCATGTTTGGCGATGTAGGGCAGGGATTCTGTCTGTTTGTGATCGGCGGAATTTTGTATCTGACGAAGAAAATGAACCTTGCAGGAATCATATCTGTGGCTGGACTTTTTTCTATGTTTTTCGGATTTATGTTCGGAAGTATATTCGGATTTGAAGATATCATAGAGCCTATCTGGCTGCGGCCTGCGGAAGCTATGACAAATCTTCCGTTTATCGGTCAGCTTAACACAGTATTCATTGTGGCGGTTGCTTTTGGTATGGGACTGAATATTCTTGTGATGATCTTCCAGATCATCAATTCCATAAAGTCCGGGGACAAAGAAGAATTATGGTTCTCGCACAACGGAGTTGCCGGACTTGTGTTTTATGGATTCTTAGTGGTAACAATTGTACTGTATATGACAGGGCATAAAGTGCCGGGCAATATTATGATGGCACTGTTCCTTGGAATTCCAATCCTGATGTTTGTGTTTAAAGAGCCTCTTGGCAATCTTGTAAAGCACAATCATAAAAAGATTGAAGGCGGAAAAGGAATGTTCTTTGTGCAGGGATTCTTTGAACTGTTCGAGACGCTGCTCAGTTATTTCTCAAACACACTGTCCTATGTACGTATCGGTGCATTTGCAGTGAGCCATGCTGCCATGATGGAAGTGGTGCTTATGTTATCGGGAGCGGAAACCGGAAGCCCGAACTGGTTAGGCGTTATCGGAGGAAATATTTTCGTATGTCTGCTGGAAGGACTGGTTGTCGGAATTCAGGTATTGAGACTTGAATATTATGAGATGTTCAGCCGATTCTATAAGGGAAGCGGAAGAGAATTCAAACCATTTAACGAACATAGAAAAATACAATAATATTGCATAGATTAAGGAGGATATAAAATCATGACATTAGCAGTAAAATTATTACTTATCGGAGCCCTTGTACTTGGCATTGTGATTCCATTCGGTTATTTTCTTCTTGGAGAGAAAACAAAGAAGCGTTACAAAAGAGCGATCGGAGCAAATGCGTTCTTTTATTTCAGTGCATTTGTGATTGCCGGTATTATGATGTTTAGTGGAGATCCGGTTCATGCAGCAGAGGCAGCAGGAACAGCAACATCTAACGCAACCGGATTTGGTTACCTTGCCGCAGCACTTTCAACCGGTTTATCTTGTGTGGGCGGTGGTATTGCCGTAGCAAGTGCCGCATCAGCAGCGCTTGGTGCAATCAGTGAGGATTCCAGTGCACTTGGTAAATCACTGATCTTCGTAGGTCTTGCAGAAGGTGTATGTCTGTACGGACTGATCATCTCCTTCATGATCTTAGGTAAATTGTAAGATGAAGATGTATCTGATCAGTGATAATGTGGATACGCTGACAGGAATGCGGCTGGCAGGTGTGGACGGTATTGTAGTGCATGAAAGAGGAGCACTTCGTACTGCCATCGAAACTGCCATGGACGATAAAGAGGTAGGGGTGATCCTGCTCACAGAGAAGTTCGGGCGGGAGTTCCCGGATCTGATCAATGAGATTCGTATGGAACGTACCATGCCGCTATTGATTGAGATTCCTGACAGACACGGAACCGGACGTAGAAAAGACTTTATCACATCCTATGTAAATGAGGCAATTGGTTTGAAACTGTAGAGAAGAGGTGACATTTTTGACCTTAGAAGAGAAGATATTACATTTGCGTGTAGCAGCTATGGAAGAAGCAAGGGCAGAGGAAAATGCCATTATGAAACGCCATGAGGATGCACTGCGCGGAGTGTTTGAACAACATAAATTAGAAAGAAAGCATCAGTCTGAGCTTCGTATCAAGTCTGAGACTGTAAGTACCCGCCAGCAGCTGAATATGGCAGTGTCCAAAGCGCAGCTTGAAATGAAGCGGGAAGCAGGGAAGAAGCATAAGCTTTTGAAAAAAGCTCTGTTTGCAGAAGTGGAAGAAGAGCTTCAGAATTTTATGAAAACAGAAGAATATCTTGAACTTCTTGAAAAATATATTGAGAAGGCTGCAAGATTTGCGGACGGGGAAGAGATGACGATTTATATTAATCAGACGGACGCAGATAAAAAAGAGTATCTGGAAAAGGATACAGGTATGAAGCTTACAATCAGCACAGAAGATTTTGTCGGTGGTATCCGGGCAGTGATCCATGAGAAGAATATACTGATCGATCACGCCTATAAGGGTGCGCTGGAAAATGAGTACCATAATTTCTTGTTCAAGGGAGGTGCGGGAATTGGATAGTGTAAAGACAGGAAAGATCTACGGCATCAATGGTCCCGTTATCTATTTAAAAGGAAAATATGAGTTTAAAATGTCAGAAATGGTATATGTCGGGAAGGAACGTCTGGTTGGAGAAGTTATTTCTCTCGATAAAGATCTGACAACGATTCAGGTGTATGAAGAGACATCAGGACTTCGTCCGGGCGAGGAAGTGGTATCTTCCGGTGATGCAGTGTCAGTCACGCTGGCTCCCGGAATTCTTGACAACATTTTTGACGGTATTGAAAGACCGCTGGAGCGGATCGCAGATACCGGCGGTTCTTTTATCACCCGTGGCGCTAACGTAGATTTTCTGGACCGCACCAGATTGTGGGATACTCATATCACCGTTGCAGTCGGTGATACAGTTCACGGAGGAACGATCATTGCAGAAGTACCGGAGACTCGCGCGATCGTACACAAATGTATGGTGCCTCCGAACGTAGATGGTGTAGTCGTATCCGTTGTGGAAGATGGACAATATACAATTGATGACGTGCTTGTGACAATCGAATTGACAGATGGTGGAAAGAAAGAGCTGACGATGACGCAGAAATGGCCGATCCGTGTGCCAAGACCGGTGCATAAGAGATATCCGGCAAGTGTGCCTTTGATTACAGGTCAGCGTATTCTGGATACAATGTTCCCAATCGCAAAGGGAGGAACAGCAGCAATTCCGGGTGGTTTCGGAACAGGTAAGACGATGACGCAGCATCAGATCGCAAAATGGTCCGATGCGGATATTATCATTTATATCGGCTGCGGAGAGCGTGGAAATGAGATGACACAGGTTCTGGAAGAATTTTCAGAGCTGATCGATCCAAAGAGCGGAAATCCCCTGATGGACAGAACTACATTGATCGCAAATACCTCCAATATGCCGGTTGCAGCACGTGAAGCAAGCATTTATACCGGTTTAACATTGGCGGAGTATTATCGCGATATGGGATATCATGTAGCTATTATGGCAGATTCGACTTCACGTTGGGCTGAAGCATTGCGCGAAATCAGCGGACGTTTGGAAGAGATGCCGGCAGAAGAAGGTTTTCCTGCTTATCTTCCTTCCCGTATTTCACAATTTTATGAGCGTGCCGGTTATATGGAAACCTTAAATCACCAAAACGGATCGGTAACGATCATCGGTGCCGTGTCTCCTCAAGGAAGCGATTTTTCGGAACCGGTAACGCAAAATACAAAGCGATTTGTACGATGTTTTTGGGCACTTGATAAGGCACTTGCTTATGCAAGACATTATTTTGCAATCAATTGGAATGAATCCTATTCGGAATATGTAACGGATCTATCGAAATGGTATAACAAAAACGTTCATGAACGCTTCTTGCGAAACCGCCAACAGATTATGAGCCTTTTAGCCGAAGAGACAAAGCTGATGGAAATCGTAAAGCTGATTGGTAGTGATGTACTTCCGGAGGATCAAAAGCTGGTCATTGAGATTTGCAAGGTCATTCGTGTCGGTTA
>ENA-OPDH01000797-OPDH01000797.1-human-gut-metagenome-genome-assembly--contig:-NODE-797-length-24127-cov-3.930209_pt1 | contig 24127 bp, 30 predicted proteins | sample MGYA00241260_ERZ501500 | MGnify/ENA primary metagenome ERZ501500 (study PRJEB25962, sample SAMEA2042519) | human gut metagenome | biome: human gut; feature: human-associated habitat; material: faeces...
GTAGTTAGCTACTACATATGCAAACGGCTGGACGGTAGACGATAGGCAGCAACAGCCTAAACGGAATAACTCACCGTAACGAGCAAGAAAGCCCCCAGAGCTGCAACTCTGAGGGCTTTCACTTTGCCACTTGGAATCTCACCACATTCCTTAGCTGTTATTATCATATGCTATTACCGGTAAAAAGTCAACTCAAAACGTCACAAAACCATATCTCTGAATCAATCACATATCCAGAAATGGCTTAAAATCAACACTTTGCAGACTTCACGGTATGAATATATTGCTTTTTTTATGATTACGCAATGATAGAATTCAATTTGTTTTATCTTATAAAAAATTAAGCTCATCCACTCTATTGAAGGGAAACCCCGAATTGCGATGGAGCATACTGGCCGATACTATGAAGCCGGTTTTTCCTTTTCGTTTATCTACTTATAATCCTTTTACAAACGCAACTGCATTTTTTATATCTTCTTCATCTGGATGCCCTTTTGCAATTCCACCAACCAGTTTAAATGGACCAAATGTGTCATAACCCTTGCATCCGAATTTTCCGATCACCTTAGAATGCTTCTTACTCAAAATCTGCTCTATGGATTTATAGTTTGCATTTCCACCATAAGTACAAATCAGGAATACCTTTTTGTTGTCTGGTAAGTTTTTCTCCGCAAATCCCAATAATGATTGATGAAATTTCGAAAAATAGATTCCCGATGCAAAACCAATCATATCATAGCTGCTCAGATCTGCATTTGGCTGCTTTACAGCATCAATTAAACTGAACTGACACTCGTCTGCTATGCGCTTTACTAATTTTTCTGTATTTCCATGATGCACAGATGCATATACGATTGCTTTTCTCATTTGTTTTCCTTTCTGCCTGCTCCATCAATCAGGTTATAACTCATATCCAAAAAGTCCAGTATCTTTGCTTCACTGACCGAACCATCCAGTAAAACTGTGATCCAGTGCTGCTTGTTCATATGGTATCCGGGTAAAAATCCATAAGTCTGAATAAGCATATTTGTCATGTCCGGATCACACTTTACGTCCATAATATCAACCGGCTCTTTTCCATCTAATCACAGTTTCGATTTTTCAACCGTCATGATCACTGCATACCATTTCCCATTTTTATGCCGGAGTACTGCACTGTCCGGTAGTTTACTCCATAAATATTCCGGAATTGTGCCATACTTTTTCTGCACATATTCAAAAATTTCTTCTTTGTTCACGATCTATTCAACTCCTGATTCTTCTGTTATCCTGCCCTAAATTGAAAAAGCGCTGAATGTAACGATTATACTGCCTCTCACAGAAAGGAGAAACTGCAATGGCTGAGAGAAAGAACCAACTCTTTAAAAAGAAGAGATGCCTCTTCTCTTTCCATCTAATCTATTTTCTCGCTCTACCCTATCACACTTGCACCAAATGGCATGAAAGAAAGTCTTGCCATTTTAAAAAACTGCTTTCCAAATGGAATTCCAACAATCGTAATGCACCAAAGAAAACCAATTATCAGGTTTCCCAATGCCATTTCCCAGCCAAAGAACAGGATCCAGATTAAATTTACCAAAAATGAGAACATTCCATTTCCATACACAATTTCTTTTCCAAAAGGCCAGAATGCTAGAGATGCAAATTTAAAACATTGCAGTCCCACTGGGATTCCAATGATTGTAATACACCATATGCATCCCGCAAAAATCCATGCTAGTCCACCCAACACTCCTCCAAATATAAACCAGAGAATATTTCCTAATGTTCTCATAAGTGCATCTCCCCTATCTCCATTGTTTTAGTATTCTTTTGAAATTTCTCCTGTACCATCATGAGCATTTTTTCAAAAGACTGTGCAAACCTTACATCATCTTCTTCTGTTCGTTTTTTCGGTCCCTTGATATGATTCTTATGGGAACTTCTTCTGGCTTTTTTATTCAAATGACGTTCCATGAGCATCTGATCAATATTGTCATTCGTGTACCATTTGCCCGATTGATGAATGGCATATGCACCTTTTCCTAGTGCCATTGCTGCAACACCATAGTCCTGTGATACGACAATATCTCCTTTATGGCAGATACTAATCAGTTTATAATCTACTGCATCTGCTCCTGCACCGACAACAACAACTTTACTATAAGTCGATGACAGAACATGGTTTGTATCACACAACAACATTACCGGAACACTATTATCTTTTGCAATCTTTTCAATGATCGCAACCACTGGGCAGGCATCTGCATCAACAAATATTTGCATCTTTCTATTTCTCCTCTGAACCATTATAAGAATAAGCTCTGCTGTTCGTATTCTGCCTCTCGTTTTAGCTGAACCGGTACCTGATGCAGAATTTGCTCCATTTTCCTGTCATCGAACCAATCTTTCAGCTGTCCTTTTTCCAATATCAGCGGCATACGATCATGTACTTTTATCATAGATTCATTGGCTGCTGTAGTCATAATCACAAATCGTCGTTCATTCTCAAACCAATCACAGAAGCCAGCCATATACAATACTGGTGCATCATATCTGGAAAATGTATTTTTCTCTTTTAACCGATTCCATTCATAGAACCCACTTGCCGGTATCAAAATGCGGTGATAGAGGATTCCATTTCGAAAAGAAGGTTTATCCATAACAGATTCTGCTCTTGCATTTATAACCAGATTCTTTCCTTGTGACAATGGATATCCCCACTTGCAAACATCCAGTTTCAATCCATGTTCTGATTTTTCAATGATCGGTGCTACATTGGTTGGAAAGATATCTCCTGCAAAATGTTCCTGCCGGATCCGTTGGTCTATATCATGCACTACTTTTTCGATTTCATCTGCCATATCAGAATCAATATAATATCTACCACACATAATACTTCCTTCACTTATAGATTCTATTTCATCAAATATACATCATTTATTTCTAGGCACTTTAAACTCAGTTAATTTATAATTTTGAATCCACCCCATACATTCTTCACCATCTTCATTCTCCCAAATTATCTGTCGCCACTTTTTATATTTATCTATAATTCTAACAACTTTCCCTTCCTCAAGCTTTTCAATTACAATCGAATGGCAGTCATGCTTCAGTCGTACAATAGATTCTCTATTAACGATTCTATATTTAGTCGTATTTAGCTCCTTCGCATCATATCCCATTCCAACGATGTAATAATTATTGACTTGTTGTGTATAATTGTAATTATTTATCGTTGTTGCTGAAGAATTCGTAACTCCCAAAACAACTGATATAATCGTAATAATAAAGTTCAGCCATTCTCGTATTTCTTTAACATCTATCGTTCGTTTTTCTTCTATTGGCAAATTCTGCTTCTCTTTATTTATCGAAAGATTCGTTGCTCTTTCATATTCCGATGCAATAGTTTCTGACACCGTATCAATATCCCATTCTTCGGATTCTGAGAAAACTTGATCGGTAACTCTTCCCAATAAATTTATATGAGGCTTCTGGCATAATGGTGGAAGCCTAACACCATAAATTAACAACACCATATTGAAAAAACACTTGTGTCCTTTAATGTATTAACTGCGAAGAAAAACACAAAAGGAGTATTCACAAGTGGCTTCAGTTAATACATTATGCAAAAGTGTCCTTAATGTCAAGAACACAGTTATAAAAAATTGTAATCTTTACTCTGATAAGAATGGAGTTAAACATATTCGTATCCAAGCAAGACCTAATAAATGGCACGAGAACGACTGCCCATTCTGCCATAAATCATGCCCTGTTTATGATAAACATTCCAGTAGTATAATGCCGAGATATTACGAAGATAACTCGTAGAAAATGCAAAGTCCAGTCGCAAGTTTAGACACGATATTGCTCTTAACAGTCGTATAAAATCAACATTTGCAGGGATTTATCAAATTCCGACATACCGTCTTAGAAAATGAATAATCCCTCGCAATTCATTATGAACTACGAGGGACTGCTTACTGACTGTTAAAGCGGTAGCCGATCTCACGAACACTATCTATGGAAAAGTGAGAGTTTGTATCACAAAGTTTTTTACGAAGATTCCGAATGTGAAAGCCTACGGTATCCTTTTCATTGCCTGCTGATATTTCGCCCCACACCTTATCATAAATCTGCTCGTATGTAAGAACACGACCTTTATTGGCTGCGAGCAAGCAGAGTATATCGTACTCTTTGACGGTCAGTTCAATTTCCTGACCGTTATTGATAACTCTGCGCCGGCTCAAATTGATTTCTAAGCCGGAAAGGGATAATGTCGGCTCATATGAAATCTCTAATTTTTCAAGATCAGGGTGCTGTTTTACAAAAGACAGCATATCGTCAAAGGCTGTTGAGTCTTGTGCTTTGAACTCCATTATTACGATTCGTCCGATATTATCACCCCCCTTGGTTAGTTTTTTTGTCTTGGACAACATAAGATTTATTGCGTGAGATAATACGATTCATCAATCGTTTTCAGAATAAAATTCACATCGTCATAACGAGAGGAATCGGACTGAGAGCCTAAACTGCATATCAAAAACTCTTTTCCGTGCTGCTGATAAAGCACAATCAAGTTATAGTCGTCAGACAGAGAGCCAGTCTTAATTCCGCATACATTTTCGTTGTAATATTCGGATGTCGGATCAAGGAAGGCGTTTGTATTCTGCCATATTTGTGTACTGCCATCAGGCAGTGTTGCCGTATAAGTGTTTTGAGATACAATTTCTCTAAACCACGAGTATTCCAACAACCGATATACTACTTCTTTCAAATCTAAAGTGGTGGTAAGTGCCTCCATATCAAAACCACTCGGATCATATAAAACTGTGTCTAAGTACCCCTGCTGTTGCAAATGCAGGTTTAAGTTCTCCATAAAAATCCTCACACGCTCTTGACTGCTTTCTGCTTGCGGCGAAAGTAATCGTGTAAAAAGTATTCTTTTTCCTTGATTTGAGCAACAGACGAGCCAGGTTTCGTGAGTGAAATAGCACCATAGTCTGCAACAACGATACTATCAAGGTCTGCTAAAGTTGACGCATACTCAATAACAAACAGCTTGGCTAAACTTGCAGGAATTTGTGGCTCGTTCTCTTTTTTTGAAACAAATATTTCATCATCAGAACAATCCACCAAAATCAGCGATTTTGCATTATAAGAGTCAGGAAAATCTTCTTTGTAGAGAAAACCATTTATTTTATTCTTTACCTCTCTGAAATTTTCCGGCTGCATTGCCCACGGCACAAACATTATACCTATGCCGATACAAACTACAAGCAAAAACAAAAATACTCCAAATCGTTTTTTCTTACGGCGTTTTCTCTGCATATATGTGCTCACCTCCCAACACCAAAACTCCTATGTGCCATTTTTAATCGGCATAATTTGCCTGAATACACTCTGTAAATCCAGACGGATCTCCCAACTTAGCTTTATCAATATTATCACGAAGATATTTGCGTGTGGCGTCATCACAGCGATCTGTTCCCATATAAGGCATATCAAAGGCTTTTTCGAGTTCAGCTAAGGCTTTTGCCGCCCTTTCCGAATCCGTATTGTAAGTATCAAGCCATTCCTGCATCCAAGAATATTCCCAAAGGTTAGATGCTCTTGTATCGCCATATCCTATCTGAAAAGACGCTCCCGTATCTTCGCCTTCCAAAGCATCAGGCGGCGTAAAGCCCTCCGGCCAATTCAAACTCTCAATGGTCGTTAGGTATTCTTCTTCAATGGTAGCAAAGTCCGTGAAACCTCTTGTGTTTGTGTCGGAGTCCGAAGAAGTGGAGCAGCCTGCCAGCATAATCACCAGCAAAGAAATCATAACACACAATAACAGTCTGTACGGTCTTTCGGATTTTGAGATTGTTCGTTTCATTTTGTTTCCTCCTTGAATTGAGTTTTATTATCTAAGAGCCAATGCAGGCTCTAATTTTGCTGCTTTCAATGCTGGTAATAATCCGCCCAATAATGCTGTAAGCACAGACACAGCAACTGCAACAACAGCAACGCTGATTGGATAACTCGGTGTTCCCACCGGGGAATCCACAGGGAGCAACGCTCCAATACAATGCACCAAAATCAGCGAAATCAAAATAGCTGCAAAGCAAACGAATATTGATAAAATCAACTGTGAGCCTAAAACCAATGCCACAATATTTGTTCGTGAAGCACCTATCGCTCTGCGGATCAGCAACTCATGTGTGCGCTGTTCCAATGAAGATAGTCCGATATTGATCTGCCCTAATACGGAAACAAACAGCAACAAAAGCGAAGTAACCAAAAGCCCTAATTGCAGTATGGACAATACCGAATCATAGGTATCTCCAATATCACTCCGCCCAGCACTTTCCCAGTAACCGCCAATGGTATCAGTCAAAATGTCGCCAAGGGCAGAATGTATCTGTTCGATTGTCAGTCCTGTTGTGGGATGCCAATACACATTTGCATTTTGTACTTGCCACATTGCTGGTGCGAAATTGAGGATCGCCGCAGAATCCGCATAGATAGTCGGAAAATCCCTGCCATCGTTTACTACTCCGACAATATTGAATGGGGTTAACGAAAGTGTGCTTTTTACATTTCCTGCAGCATAGGGCGAATCATTAAAATAGTTTTTAGCTTCTTTGTTTATGACCACTTCAAGCGAGCCGCCCTCACTCGAAGGCTCTAACCATCTACCGGATGTCATTGGAAGATTATAGACTTGACTATATGCCTCCGTGGTGCAAACTAAATCAAAAGCCATCAGGTTTTGGTAAACATCATTCGGCGGTATTGGCGTTAAATCTTTCATTGGTGCAAATCGAATATCTTCTCCCATAGAAAAAGTAACAGCGGCTACATCATCAATGGCTTCAAATCTCTGGAATAATTGTTCCATTTTATTTCTATCGTGAAAATCGGATTCCGTTATCACGAATGAGTAAGTAGGTGACCAGCCATATACCTGTGCGTTTACGGAAATCAAATACTCCCGTCCAAGCGTACCAACTAATACCGATCCAAGCATTGCGATAATGCCTACAAGCATTGAAACACTTGTCAGAATACTTCTAAGTGGAGACAGACGAAGGTCTTTAAGTATCATTTTTAGCACAAGTTATCCTCCCTCCATCCATTTCAAAAATCGTATCACAGGTATCTGCAATATCAGGATCGTGCGTAACCAACAGCAGCATAATTCCATTTTCTTTTACGACGCTGTGCAACAGTTCCATAATCTGCGTTCCCGTCTTTTTATCCAACGCTCCCGTAGGCTCATCACATAAAATGGCTTCCGGAGATACTGCAAGCGCCCTTGCGATTGCAACTCTTTGTTGTTCACCGCCGGACAAATTGATTGGGTAATCATTTTCCTTGCTTTCTAAGCCGACACTTTTTAGCAAGCCTGTAATTATCTCGTGACGCTGTTTGGCGGTAAACGACTTTTTGGCATAGAGTAGGGGTAATTCGATATTTTCCCATACCCGCAAGTGCTTAATCAGAGAGTAGTTCTGAAATACAAATCCGATATTATTGGCTCGCAGTATAGACAGATCACGGTCTTTCAAAGCAGAAATAGATATACCATCATAAAGGTACTCGCCCTCATATTCCCGATTTAACAAGCCAATAATGGATATAAGGCTTGTTTTGCCTGAGCCGGACTTTCCGACAATGGCATAACTGCGCCCTCGTTGCAATTCCATATTAGCGTTGGTTACTGTTGTCAGCATATCGCCATTATTCAATTTGACGCTTGCTTTCAAATCCTTTATTTTGATTAAAGTCTTTTCGGAAATTCCTTTCATTTTATCAAATCCCCCTCGGATCAAGGTTTGGCGGAGTAGCAGAAACTACATCGCCCTCCTCTAAGCCGGACAGTATTTCTATATTGGCTCCGTCTGTCACACCCAATGTCACTTTTGTTTCCACTCTTTCTCCATTCGGAGTAATTACAGTAACCAATCCCGTCCCTTGTCTACCCGCTATTACCGACAGCGGCAATATAAGGACATCATTTCTCGTTGTCGCCGTTATGACTACCGTTGCACTTTGCCCCGATTTCACATCGACTGTTTGACTGATCAAGCATTGCAGAATGCCCTCTTGCGGCACGATTCCCGTAAACGCATTTTCATCTGCGGCAGGCGACACCACGGCAATCATATCGGTTGGTCCTACACCATCATATACTTGAAATTTTGCTTTCAACTCTGCATACTCCGGTAAGGTACTCAAAAAATTATCTGCCTCTACATTGAGGGCAAATCCTGTATAATGCACTATCGCTACGGGATAATTACTCGGTACGCTTTCATTGGATGGGGCAATAGAGGTAATTGTACCATCCACCGGAGATTTCAATTCTTTGCCGTTCACAGTTCCAATAATTTGCCCGGCAGTGATTTTTTCTTCTAATTCTACCGCTGTATTAAATATGCCATTTTCGGGTGAGGAAATAATAAACGGTACTGCCGGAACAATAGTCGTTTGCGTTGAAACGGTTGGAGTAATTGTCCCTCGTACAACTGATACCGTTTTTTCTGCGGATGTTGCGCTATCTGTAAGATTGTTTTCGTCTGTCTGCCCAATTGCAGAGCAGGCAGATAGCGTAAATACAAGAAACAAAATAGAACATAGCAGCATTTGTTTTCTTAGCAACTTCATCATTCCTCCTTATGCTGTATCACAAAAAATACGAGCCTCTATCTTGATACTTTTATTGTACCAAAACAGAAGCCCGTATTTTCTTGATTGCTCGTAAGATATTCCTCTTTTTTTCTATGCAAATTCTTACAATTTTCCTACGCCAACGGCAAAGTAATTGAAAACTTGTTTTGATCCTCTTGGCTCTCTGCAACGATTGTACCATTGTGTAGTTCAACAATCTGCTTTGCAATCGCCAAACCTAATCCAGCTCCTCCACTGCTTGTACTTCTCGCTGCGTCAAGCCGATAAAACTGCTCGAAAATCCTGTTTAACTTTTCTTCCGGCAGAGTATCGCCGTGGTTACAAAAAATAATGCTGACCGTATCTTCCTGACATTGTGCGCTGATCGTGATATCCGTATTTTCAAAACTGTAGATAACCGCATTTCTCAAAAGGTTATCAAAAACACGCTGAATTTTGTCTGCGTCACATCGAAGCATTATATCATCATCAACACAAAGATTACATTGCAAATTCTTTGATTTGAGCATAGGCTTAAATTCATATACAAGTTGCTCCAGCAGGCGAGTTAAATTGATTTTCGTGTATTGTAATGTAATATCGTATATATTGAATCGTGTTATCTCGAAAAACTCGTTAATCAGATCCTCTAACCGTTCTGCCTTACCAAGAGTGATTGAAAGGTACTTTTCTCGAAGTTCCTTTGAGATTTGCGACTCATCACGCAGTAAAGTAAGATACCCGATTACAGAAGAAAGCGGTGTTTTCAAATCGTGTGCAAGATACATAATCAGGTCATTTTTTCGCTGCTCATTTTCTTTTGCAAGCCTTGCATTACTTTCAGCCTCTTGTTTTAACTGATTGATGTTAGCGGCGATTTCACTCAACTCCGGGGACATTTCAATGTAACTGACATTCTGATCGAACATTTTTCCTGTCGCAGCCTGTACCTCGTACACATAGGCGACTACTTTTTTCAAAAGTAGGTATGTCATGTATATAATACAGCCACCCCACACGATTACAGCCACTATATAAAGATATACTGTTCTGTAATACAAGTAATAATACAAAACATACTTGCGGAGAATTTCCTCTGCCATAATTCCTAAAAGAAAAGTACCGCCAAAAATAAGCACAGAGCAAATCGCACATTGAATTACATACCCTTTGAACAAGGTAGAGAGCAGATAGTTTTTTTCTTTTTTATTCAATTTCATACCCTACCCCCCAAACAGTTTTAATGAACTTCGGATTTTTTGAAGGTTCATTCAATTTTTCCCGAAGCCGCCCAATGTGCGCCATTACCGTATTGTTACTGTTGCGAAGATACTTTTCTTTCCACACGGCTTCAAATAATTCCTCCGAGGCGACAACTTTACCCTGATGTTCGCACAGATACCACAGAATAGAAAACTCCAACGGAGTCAAGGCTATTTCTTTGCCATACAAGTAGCACTTGTGGCTGACTCTGTTTATCAGTAGACCTCTGATGTCATACTCGTCTTTTTCTTCGGATTGGCTCAAATTAGGACTGTTATAGCTCTGATAACGCCTTAATTGCGTCTTTACTCTTGCCACAACCTCTAAAGGATTAAACGGTTTCGTTATATAATCATCCGCACCAATCGTAAGCCCCATAATCTTGTCGCTATCCTCAATTTTGGCGGTAAGCATAATAATAGGGAAGTAAAACTTTTCCCGAATTTTTTGGCAAAGTCGAAAACCATCAATATCCGGCAGCATAATATCAAGTATCGCTAAATCAATCTGCGACTGTTTGATACATTTCATCGCCTCTAACCCATTATAACATTTATATACTGAATAACCATCGTTACTCAAATACACTTCAAGCAGATCAACGATTTCTTTTTCGTCATCCACAATTAAAATCTTCTTGTTCATTGATCCTACACCTCATTTTCGGGTACGGCTTCCATTATGTCGCCAAAATCACACTCTAAGTATTCGCATATATTCAACAGCACGGGAAGGGTAACATTTTCATTTTTTCCGAGTTTCGCAAATGTACTTTTGCTTGCCCCGACCGCTTCTCGTAATTGACTCTTTTTCATTCCCTTGTCAATCAGAAGTTTCCAAAGTTTGTTGTACCGTACTTTCATTTCCGCACCTCCACCCAAATATAGTTTGTATTATAGCACTTTGAGAGTGAAATCGCAATTATTAAGTCTGTATTTTGAGACTTTTAGTTTTCAAACCGGCACAATATCTTTCTGATATGTAATCCAACCGCCTGCAAAATGCAGGCGGCTTGTGTATTTTAATAGGCAGGTGCGCCGTAGCCAAGAATCTCGTAATAACCGATAGAATACTCATTGACTCGGCAACTGTCGCCGGAGTTGCCCTCGACCGTATAAACCTTGCCGTTTTCGACCTTTTGAACAATACCCGTATGGTCGGATAATCCATCCTGACCACTTTCGTCTGCCCAATCGAAGAAAATAATCATTCCGGGGGCAGGCTCGGCGCTGCCATCCAGCCATTGTCCACGATCCTTAAACCATTGTACTCCGTTGACACAGCCTGCATATTTTGGGATAACTCCAGCGTCGATATAGCCGCACTCGTTGGCACACCAAGATACAAAGCAAGCACACCATTCTACACGGGAGTTAAAACCGTACCACGACCAATACGGCTGACCGCCCACATTGCCAACCAGAGAGAGTGCAACGGTCACGATCTGTCCGTCGCCGCCTGTAATGCCGTAAAGCACCTGGGACCAAAGGTAATTGTTTTCATCTGCAAGCAGTTCAGCGAGGTAGCCTTTCTGTTCTTCGTTAAAACCATATTGCGCCGCCATTTCCTCGGCAGTCTTGTGGCTGACGGTAATATACAGATAGGTTTGTGTGACCGTGCTTTCAGTTTCCACGATATTACCGTGTCCGTCATCGGTTTCGGTAATAACTGTTTCGGTCTTGCTCTCTGTTCGGGAAGATATTTGATTCATCTCCCAAAAGATGTCTTTTAAGAGTTGCTTTTTGCCATCGTCCATTGTGGCAACCTCTTGGGGGTTATCTTGATCCGTATTCGTTTTTACAGAGTAAACGGCAAGCACCTCTTTCCAAACGGCTCTGCTGCCACTCATTTCAAGAACATCATAGGATACCGAGTTCTTTTCCTCTTGCAGCTTGGTATCGTATTCGGTATTGATTTCCTGCACAACGGTCTGCATACTCATTCCAGTGCCGGAATCTTCGTCTGAGAAGAAAATGCCAAATACTGAGCCGAGGATCATACCAATCAGGCAAATCACGATAATAACCAAAACCGCCACCCAGCCGCCTGCGGCGATAGCGGCAATCAAGGCTTTCGTTCCGGCAATAATCGCTTTAATGGCAAGTGCGGTCGCTTTGGCAATCGCCTTTACCGTAACCACGGCGGCTTTTGCCGCAGCCCTTGCCGCTTGTGCTGCTCTCTGTGCAGTTTTAACCGTAATGATTGAATCCACCTAAAACTCCTGGATTGCTATGCCCCCGCTTATGCCCCTTGTCATCATAATGGTTTAAACCGCCAAAGAATCCTGGTCGACTCTCACCTACTTTATGCCCGTTATTGTCATAATGATTCATACCACCAAAAAAGGAAGGCGAACTATGTCCGATTTTCTTTCCATTTGCATCATAGTCGTTCATACCACCAAAGAATCCTGGTCTGCTCTCGCCTACTTTTTTCCGTTTGCATCATAATGGTTTATGGATCCAAAGAATCCTGGTCTGCTATATCCTTTTTTACTCATAATGTCATCCTCCTGACTCTATTAGCCTCTTGTTTGATCTCAGAATAACACACTTTTCTCATTTGGAAGTCGCATAACAGGCGACATTCTTTTATCGCATTTACATTCATTATACCATTTATAATTCTTCCGACAATACGCAATAAAGCCGGAAGCCACGTTATCATCCATGACCTCCGACTCGTTCTGCTTATTCTACACTGTCCTTACACCCAAATCAACTCCTCTCTCCGTTTTATCTTTTCCCTGCTTTTCTTGAATAATCCTCTTATTGATCTCAAGCCGTTCATGAATGGATAATTTCTTATCTTTTCCATCTACCGCCTGCTTCTGCTGTGCCGGTTTTCTATCTGTTTTTCCTACATCCTTAACAACTTCATTCGCTTCGGTACTTGTTACCCTCTCATCTGCTCTTCCTTCATATCTTTCTGCTATCTGCTGTTCTCGTCTCTCCTTCACACCTTTTTCCTCCAGATTGCAAAAACTCTGCAGATACGGAAGCACATGATTCTGCATGTCTGTCAGATCTTCCATATACTTTTGGAACTCTTCACTTCCTTTGCCTTTCTGGTAATTGATCCAATACTCATCTGTAAGCTTCATTTCATTATCATACTTCAACTGACTCACAATACCGCCATGTCCATTTCCAATATCCATTGACTTCTTAAAATGATGCAGCATCTGTTCACCTTTTTCCGCATAATATACAGTCACATATATCTTTGCAATTTTTGTAGGTTCCTCTGTCTTCGGATCACGTTTTGCATACCATTCTTTATCCATTTCTGCTGTTTTTGCATCCAGCTCAGACAGCTTCTGACATCTTGGATTCATGAGATCACTTTCTTCACAATAGTTTACATACACCATTGGTTCCATATCCTTTGGAAGTTCAGGTTCATAGGCTTTCAGTCTTTCAATCAATACTCCTGCACGAACAGACAGATCGCATTCTTCGTCTACAATATCCTTCAGATATGAAATATAGGAATGAATATTTCCACTTCTCAAATCCAGCATTACTTCCTGCACCGTATTTTCTCCCCTCTCCACATTATCTCGATACTCATACGGATCAAAAGCTTCTGCAATCTCATCCAGTGCCTCTGCCAGCTGTTCTGTGGTCATCTTCTCTGGATACATTGCTTCCCGAACATCCCGCATCGGTACGTACTTATAGTCCGGCAATGCTTCATGAATTTTCTCAATCCCCTCCCGTACCAGTGCAAGTTCTCCATAAAACCGAACATCATCCATCAGATTTCCAAATACAGTATTTCCTTTTACGATTGCAAATTCGGCTTCATCGTAGTAACTGTCTTCCGGATCACGATAGATAATTCCCATTGAGCATCCGAGATGTCCCGTGTGTATAGATGAGCGTTCTTAAAAGCGTATAAATAGCAACAGCAAAGAATAGATTTTTAACCGGAGTTATTCTTTGCTGCTTTTTAATTCCTGCGATTATTCTTTAAATTCCACAGCATGCTTTCTTTTCCAGATCGGAAAAAGATTCCTCTGACAGACATAATTCTCCCGCTCTTTGATCCCGATCGTATGGAAAAATGTCTTCCACATCCCAGTGTATTCATCTTCGTACTCTTCTGTTTTCCGAAGTGACTCAAACTCTCCGTCCGTCAGATAACGAAGATAATTTTCTCCGTCTTTTGGATGGACACAGACGGTCTTCCGGTTATCGTCAACGATCATCCAATATTCCGATGGCATACGGTCTGCGAAATGTCTTCCAACCAGCATGATCACATCACTTTTGGGTTCCAGATGGCTGACATACACACGCCCGTCGAGACTTTGAAACCGGGCGAATTCACGGAAATGATGGCTTTCATTTCCAACATTACGATATAATTCCATAATCCGCATCACATGTGGGTTCGTATAATATTCAAGTACATCTGCTCCTATTGCAAATCCAACCCGCAGAAAATTATAGATTGCCTGCAGTGCATCTTCTTCTGCTGAAAGGGATGCGTAATATACATACAGATATGCTCTGGAAGAAATATCTCTGCGGATAGACCGGGTGACTTTTTCTGCTTTGAAGCTGACCCCATCTACATGGATATATTCGTCCAATAATGTTGTCTGGAAAATCGGTTCTTTTTTCAACTGTATCTGATCATGACCGATTAGCAAAGCATCTGCCCATGCATCATAGATGCATGTCATGATGTCTTCTAACCGGTCCTTGCAAGTATATATCTTCATAAATTTCCTGCTTTCTCATATTGCTATAAGTATTTTCTGCCCTAATGATGTAACTATCCAATTCCGAAATCAGCAAGTGTCATCTGTGAAAATCCTTCATTTGCATGAGCCATTTTCCAGGATTCCTTCCGGTCTACGCTGACCAGCTGTCTTGTGATATAAGTCTCTTCAAGTGGTGTGTGATACATCTGCTTTCCGCCACAGGTGATGAAATAGTGCGCTCTTTTCAGCACAACTCCCATTTTCTTCAGACTTGTGAAATCCATTCTTCCATATCTTCGTGCATTTACAATACGGCTGGCTGATTTCGGTCCGACTCCGGGTACGCGGAGGAGTTCTGCATAGCTTGCCGTTTCTACTTCAACGGGAAATAATTCCAGATGGCGTAATGCCCAATCACACTTCGGATCCAGAAGTTCGTTAAAATTCGGTTTCTCTATGGTTAAAAGTTCATCTGCCTGAAATCCGTAAAACCGGAGCAGCCAGTCTGCCTGATAAAGCCTGTGTTCACGCAAAAGCGGCGGTGGAGTTCCAATCTCAGGCAGAACAGGATCTTCATTCAGCGGGATATATGCCGAATAAAAGACTCGTTTCAGATCAAATCCCTGATAAAGCTGCTGCGTGGTCTGTAATAAGGTATAATCGCTTTCACCTGTCGCTCCGATGATCATCTGGGTGCTTTGTCCTGCCGGTGCAAAGCTGCGTTTTAATCTGGACATATCATGTGGTGCAAGTTGATATGCCTGATTCCAGGTGAAGGAAGAATCCAATAGCGCAGGATTTGACTGTGCAGAAGTCTTGGATACATCGGTTCCTCTCTGTAGCGCTGCTCTGCTCTCCAGTTTCTTTTGGAACTGTTGTTTGGAAGTATCAGAAAAAATTCCGTTATGCAGGAACTGATTTCCACGACTTCTTTCCATATATGATGATTTTCCGATTGCCATGCGATGTGCGGCAATGGTATTCTGCACCTTTCCCATCGGACTTAGGATTGTCTGCATAGTCTTGTTCGGTGCCAGCTTACGAAGCCCCTCAGAAGTTGGCAGTTCCAGATTCACGCTGACACGGTCTGCCAGATAACCGGCAGCTGCAAGTAATTCATTCGAAGCCCCCGGAATCGTCTTCACATGAATGTATCCGTTAAAATGGTATTTTGTGCGGAGAAGTAACAGTGTCTCGCACATCTTTTCCATCGTATAGGTTGGATTTTTCAAAATACCGGAACTTAGGAAAAGTCCTTCTATATAATTCCGTTTATAAAATTCGACTGTAAGATTACAGATCTCTTCCGGAGTAAACGTAGCTCTTTTTACATCATTGCTCGCACGGTTAATGCAGTATTTGCAATCGTAGACACAATGATTGGTCATTAAGACCTTAAGTAAAGAAATACATCTTCCGTCTGCCGCAAAGCTGTGACAAATTCCACATGAAACGGCATTACCGAGTTCTCCTTTCTGTCCCCGGCGGCTTGAGCCGCTTGATGTACATGCGACATCATACTTTGCAGCATCAGCAAGAATATGTAATTTTTCCTGTATTGTATAATGTTCATTTGTCATTTCTGTATTCATATTTCTATTATACAAACATATGTTCGGTTATGCAAGTGTTTTTTACAGTTAAAACAGAGGCAATCAAGAATTGACCTGAATATACAGACAGGGTATGTACAGCTTCATTTGCCATACATACCCTGTTTTAGTAAACATATTTTCTTTTATTTAAGAAATACTTTTGCTCCATGCTTCATGCAACTCATCAACGGATGACATCACGTAATCCGGCTGATGTTCGTATGCTTTTGCTTCTTCTTCAGTTGCCTCACCGGATAATACCAGTACCGTCTCAACACCGGCATGATATCCACATAAGATATCCGTATACAGGCGGTCTCCAACGATTAAAGTCTCTTCTTTCCGGTAATGATTCCGCTGCAATGCAAGTTCTACCATTTCAGGCTGCGGCTTACCAATAAAATACGGCATTCGCTTTACCGCATGTGCAAGCATTTCACAGATGGAGCCACAGTCTGGTACAAATCCAAATTCAATCGGACATACATAGTCTGGATTTGTTGCAAGATAATCCACATTTTTTGTACTCAGCAGCTTACATGTATCAGATAATTTTTCATATGTTAGCTGATTATCATAAGAAACTACAACGCAGGTAATTCCTTCATCCTCGCAATCGCTTGTTACGTGGATTTTATTTTTTTTGAGTTCCCGGATAAAGGACCGGGTTCCCAGCACATAGATCAGTTCTCCGGCATGATTTTTCTTCAGATAATCAATGGTTACATAGGATGCTGTCAGGAAATTGGTGTAATCGGTGTGGATTCCAAGAACCTGAAAAAATCTGATATAATCATCGATGCTCTTGGTTGCATTGTTTGTGATAAATACAAACTGCCCGCCATTTGCCTTGATGTCTTTTAGGAAAGCTGCGGATCCTTCAACGAGCTGATTCCCTTTACAGATCGTACCGTCTATATCCAGCAGAAAAAGTTTTTTATTTTCCAGCATGATCTTATACTTCCGCTTCTTTTTTGATCTGCACTGCCATGTCTGGATAATTGGTGATAATTGCAGTTACTCCTGCATCGATCAGCCATTTCATATCCGCTTTTTCATTGACTGTCCAGACACGGACATTCAGATTGCTGCCTAGATATTCTTTCAGGAAATCTGCCATTTTTACATGATATACTGCCGGATGCAGTCCGTCTACTTTTGTATTCTTCGCATACTCTGCAACATTCAGGATCACATCACTGTACAGATAAGCGGTTTCTGCTTCCGGCACAATTTTCTTCATCTGCTGGATGCTGTAATGGTTAAAGGAAGAATAAATCACCCGCTCTTCCATTCCGGCTTTTTTTACAAGATCCGCAACCTTCTGCTCGATTTCCGGATACCAGTAAATTCCTGTTTTCAGCTCAATATTGACCTGGATACCGGATGCTTTTACCGCATCCAGTACTTCTTCCAGGGTTGGGATCTTTGCTGCGGAATACTCCGGGAATTTGTTTTTCAGTACTGTAAGCTCTTTTAACTTTTTTAAGGTATAATCCTTGACCCATCCCTTTTTTTCTGTAACTCTGTCGATGGTTTCATCATGGATCACAACCGGGATTCCATCCTTTGTAAGCTGTACGTCAAGCTCGATTCCGTCAGCACCCTGTGTGATTGCCAGTGCAAATGCTTCCAACGTGTTTTCCGGTGCATATCCGCTTGCACCTCTGTGTGCAAATATTTTTGTTTTGCTCAATGTTTATTGCCTCGATTCTTTTTAATTATTTACAGTATTGTAGTCAGTGATCGCTTTGTTGATCGAATCTGACATTTTCTGTACTGCTGTGTCGACATCTTCTTTTCCATTCAGCATGCTTTCGATTTCAGACTCAACAGTTGCTCTTGCTTCCGGGAATACACTTAAAAGCGCACCGCAATATTCCGGTGAAGAATCATGGAGCTGATCGATTGCTGTCTGGAACTGAGGATACTGCGCGATATTATCTTTGAATGTCTGTTCATCGTGTGCTTTTGTGGTAACCGGGAAATATCCTGTCTGTGCATTCCAGTATGCCTGTGATTCCGGAGAGATCAGGAATTTTACGAATTCCCATGTTGCACGGAGTTTCTTTGGATCTTTATTGTTCAGTGCCCACAGAGAAGCTCCACCGATGGATACTCCGCCTTCATCACTTGAAGATACCTTCGGAAAATATGCAGTTCCCACTTCAAATTTTCCGTTTACATCCTGCAGGATCTGTTTTAATGAAGCTGTAGAACCAAGTGTGATTGCGGACTTTCCGGCTGAGAAATCTGCAAGTCCTGCATCACCGCCTTTTCCGACGATTGGAGCATAACCGTCTTTGTTGAGTTTCTGCCATGCGGTCAGGATATTCTTGGCTGCACCGTTTTTGTCAAAGTCAACTGCTGTTGCGGCCTTTTCACGCCCATTTCCGTTATTGGCATAGTCCAGACCCTGTTTTCCGATAAACTGCTCGAAGAACCATCCGTAAATACCAAGAGACATTACTTCTCCGGCACCGCCTTTGCTCATTAACTGATCGCCAATCTCATCGATTGCTTCCAGGCTGTCCGGGATTTCTGTAATACCGGCTTTGTCGAACATATCTTTATTATAATACATAATTGGGGTAGATGAGTTAAAAGGCATCGAATATAATTGATTATCAATCGTATAATATGCAGCAAGGTTCGGTTCGATCTCGGATACATCATAATTATCTGCATCGATCATTTCCTGCATTGGCACTGTCCAACCGGATTCGATCATAAAACGGGTACCGATTTCATAAACCTGTACCAGATCTGCACCCATATTTCCGATCTGTGCGCTCTTTAATTTGTTCAGAGAATCATCATATTCTCCCTGATACTGTGCTTCTACAGTAATTCCATATTCATTTTCATCATTAAATTTTTTGACAAGTGTATCGATTGCCTGTCCATTGACTCCACCCATAGAATGCCAGAAAGTAATGGTTGTTCCGTCTACATCCTTTGCATCTGCCATTTCTGCTTTTTCATTGCCTTCTGCTGCATCGGATGAGCCATCCTGGCTGATGGAAGATTTTCCACCACCGCATCCTGCAAGCATTCCGACTGCCATTGCTGCTACAAGTAATAATGAAACTGTTTTTTTCTTCATAATTTTCCTCCTGTTGTGATCTCTTCTAATTGGATGAAATTGTGTGTAATATTTACACATATATAGGATCGGGAATGAATGTTTTCCCGTTTCCAGTATAGGAATTAACCCTTTACAGCTCCTGAGAACATTCCCCGGATCAGTTGCTTCTGTCCGATAATGAAAATCGAAATCGACGGAATGATGATCATGACAACACCTGCGATCATCAGGGTAATGGACTGCGAATCCACACTGTCAAGCATACTGATACCAATCTGTACGGTTCGCATGTTGTTGGAACCGGTTACAAGAAGTGGCCACATATACATATTCCATGCATTGATAAAAGTATAAACTGCCATAGCTCCGATTGCTGACTTGGTCAGCGGGATCAGAATCTTAATAATGAATTTCAAATTACTGCATCCGTCCAGTTTTGCTGATTCATACAGGGACATCGGGAATGTCATATAGAACTGACGGAACAAAAAGATTCCCATCGCCGATGTCAGATACGGAATGATCAGTACCGCATACGTATCAAGAATCCCCCAGCTTCCGACGGTCAGATAATTGGAAATGATCGTTGCTTCGCCAGGAACCATCATGGTTGCCATAACAATTGCAAAAAGGATTCCTTTTCCCTTAAATTCCAGGAAGGAAAATGCAAATGCGGCAAGGGAACAGGAAATAATCTGTCCGATGGTAATACATCCTGCCATGATAAATGAATTTAAAATGAACCGGAGAAGCGGAACAGTTGTAAATGCCTCCTTGAAGTTCTGCAGTGTCGGATGCTTCGGAAAAAGATTCAGATCCGTTGTAAATAATTCATTGGATGGCATCAGCGCAATGCTGACCGCGTATAAAAGCGGAAGCAGTACAAGGATTGCGAAAATGATATTTGCCGCAAGGCGCAGTGCTGTCTTACTTCTTCTTTTCGCCAGTGCCTTGGCGTTCATTTTATTTTTTAATTCCAGAAGTTCACTTTCTGAATATTTTCCTTCCATCGGAATTGCCATACTATTTAACTGACTCATTAGTAATTTACTCCCTTCTTCTCAATGCGGAACATCACCAATGTTACAAGCATGATAATGACAAATAAGATAACAGACTGTGCGGATGCACTTCCAAAACGATAGTTAAAGAATGCATCTCTGTAAATCGAGTATACGATTACGTTTGTGGATTCATTCGGTCCGCCTTCTGTCAGGATCTTGATCTGTCCGAATGACTGGAATGCCTGAATGATGTTTACAACAACGGTGTAAAACATGATCGGTGACAGTCCCGGAAGTGTCAGGCTGAAAAATTGCTGAACCCCGCTTGCACCGTCGACCGATGCTCTTTCATAAATGGTTTCGTCAATATTTCCGAGTCCTGCCGAAAAATACAGAAAATTGATTCCGCTATTTAACCATGCGGTAAGGATCGCGACACAGTAAAGTGCGGTGTTTGGATCGTTTAGCCAGTTGATATCAAGTCCGAGAAGCTTATTTACAATTCCGACTGCCGGATGGAGCATGATCTGGAAAATCATGGCTGCCGAGCTTGATGCGATCGCCATCGGAAGCGCGTAAGCGGTACTGAATACGCGGATTCCAGGAAAAGCTTTGTTACAAAGAACTGCAGCAATCAATCCCAGGAGCATTCCGCCGAGTACAACGATGACAACAAAGGCCAATGTAACTTTTAAACTGTTTCTAAAGGATTCTGAACTAAGCAGATCTATATAATTCTGAAGACCTACAAAGATTTTTGCCTGTCCCATTTTGTTTGTCATAAAAAGGCTTAAGTAAACTGTCTTTACAAATGGGTAGAACAAAAATACTGCAAAGATCAGAATACTCGGCACCAGATAAAGGTACGGTGTAATTTTTAGATTCTTTTCTTTTTTCATTCTTAATATCCTTTCCTATATAGATTCAGAATATTTTCCTCTGTCTCTGTATCAAATATGTGAATCCGATTTGGATCAAAATACAGATCTACCGTTTCACCTACTTTTGTCTGGTTGGATGGCTCCAGCCTTACAGCATGCGTTCTGTGCTGTTCATCAAAATACAGGAATACTTCTGCTCCAAGCATTTCTCTGGTAACGACGGTTTCCCGTATTCCGGCACTGTTTTTTGCAAATCCGCTGGCTTTTGCTTCTTCGTATTCATAGATATCTTCCGGTCTGATTCCCAGGGTCACACGTTTTCCCAGGTATTCTTTCCGGAGAATTTCTTCATTACGCCCAGTTGGATATACTTTTTTTACTGGTCCTGTTGTTGCAAATAACAGGACTGTCTTATCAAATTCTTTTTCCACTTCGCATTCGATAAAATTCATGGTCGGTGCACCTACAAATCCTGCGACAAATTTATTTACCGGATGATCGTAAATGTTCTGCGGGGTATCTACCTGCTGGATCAGACCGTCTTTCATGACAACGATTTTTGTCCCAAGCGTCATTGCTTCTGTCTGATCGTGTGTAACATAAATGATGGTGGTATCTAACTGTTTATGTAACTTTTGCAATTCAACACGCATCTGCGCCCGAAGCTTTGCATCAAGATTGGAAAGTGGTTCATCCATAAGAAATGCTTTTGGCTGTCTTATGATTGCCGCGCCAATCGCAACACGCTGCTTTTGCCCGCCGGATAATGCCGCCGGTTTTCTGTCAAGCAGAGATTCAATCTCAAGGATTCTTGCTACTTCTCTGACTCTTTGATCAATTTCTTTTTTCGGAACCTTACGGATTTTCAGTGAGTAAGCAATATTTCCATAAACAGTCATGTTTGGATATAAAGCATAATTCTGAAAAACCATTGCAATATCACCTCCGGAAGTATTTATTTCTCCAGAGTCTTTTTCAATTAATCCGCTTATAAGTTTTAACACAGTACTTTTACCGGAGCCGCTAAAACCTACTATAGATAAAATTTTTCCATCATCAACTTTGAATGAAATATCATCTAAAATAACTTTTTTATCGAATGATTTTATTAAGTTTTTAACTTCTATACCCATTTTTTCTTTCACCCTCAGGTACTAATAAAAGAACATTGCTGCAAAGATTAAATCCAGTATTACAATTGCAACAAAAGACCAGACGACAGCTTTTGTTGTTGCAATACCAACCCCCTTTGCACCATCTCTTGCTTCCATTCCGCAAGAACAGCTTATTAATGTTATTACAAAACCAAACGCCAAAGACTTTAGAATACACACATTTAAATCATGCATATTCAGACCGAACCATACAGAGTCAAAGTATGCCTTGTATGTAAGCCCTGAAGCCAGATTTGAAGCAACTGCACCGCCCAGAATACCAAACAGCGATGAAACAATTACAACAACCGGCATCATCAAGGTTCCCGCAATAACTCGCGGGGTAAACAGGTAATACACCGGATTTACCCTAAGAACTCTTATTGCATCAATCTGTTCCGTAACTTTCATTGTTGCAATTTCTGATGCAAGAGAAGAACCAATCATAGAAATTATTGCAAATCCTGCCATAATGACACCTTCTTCCCTTACCATAAGAATTGAAACAAGCATACCAACATAATTTCCGGCGCCCTGTTTAACCATCTCTCCTGCAATCTGCATGGCAATAATTACAGATGTCATGCCGACAATAGACAATGTTATAGGCAGAGATGAAACACCAAAACGCGAAGCTTGCTCCATTATAGATTTGTACGTTGTTGGAAAGGTTTTTAATCCTTTAAAAAACTCTAAGCCCAATAGCGCAATGTTACCTAGAGTTGTAACAAACCCTTCCAATTCGGACAAAAACATCCTGTATATTTTATAAGTATACGTAGCCTTATAGTAAATTTTCATAAAATAACATTGCCTTGTGTTGTATTTTACCACATATTTGAATTATTTTACAATTATTTTTTATTTATGCTAGAATTGAAGCAGGGAGTTATAAGAGGGAATTTATTTATGATGTATGGATTAATTTTAGCAGGCGGTTCAGGAAGCAGATTATGGCCTTTGTCAAGGGAATTATATCCAAAACAGCTTCTAAACATTCAAAACACTGAGAGTTTGCTGCAAGCAACTTTTGAAAGAGTTTCTGAATGCATGCCGGCTTCTAATATTATAAGTATGACAGGTGTAAAACATTTATCTAATGTTAAATATCAGCTTTCATCAATGTATGACAAGGCTGTAGTTTTATCAGAACCTATTTCGAAAAACACAGCACCGGCCATTGCGCTTGCTTCTAAATACATTATAGAAAAATTCAACATAGATCCCGTAATTCTCGTAGTACCTTCCGATCATATGATAAATAATACAGATAAATTTGTTATGACAGTTAAAGAAGGCGAAAAGATTGCAGAACTCGGCTATATTGTAACATTTGGTATAAAACCTTCTTACCCTGAAACAGGATATGGATACATAAATGTTACAGACAAACATATTGAACGCGGTTATAAAGTAAATAAATTTGTAGAGAAACCAAATGAAAAACTTGCGCGTGAATATGTTTCTGCAGGGAATTACTACTGGAACAGCGGAATATTTATGTTCAAAGCGTCTGTACTTCTGGAAGAACTGGCAAAAGCATCTCCTGAAATTTATTCAAAACTTTCCAACTTTGATTTTTCTGAATCAGATGAAATTCCGTTCACAGAGTATGACAAAATGCCTTCCATTTCTATTGATTATGCAGTTATGGAAAAATCTGATAAGATAGCACTCGTTAAGCTTGAAAGCGACTGGAATGATTTGGGCAGCTGGAAATCTATCTATGATGTAAGTCCTAAAGATAAAGACGGCAATGTAAAAATCGGTCATGTTTTAGATGAAGGTTCTAAA
>ENA-OPDH01000811-OPDH01000811.1-human-gut-metagenome-genome-assembly--contig:-NODE-811-length-23778-cov-3.426590_pt1 | contig 23778 bp, 18 predicted proteins | sample MGYA00241260_ERZ501500 | MGnify/ENA primary metagenome ERZ501500 (study PRJEB25962, sample SAMEA2042519) | human gut metagenome | biome: human gut; feature: human-associated habitat; material: faeces...
GCAGTTCTGGCTGCCGTAGGAGTGCTGCGTTTGACCGAGCGCGTAGAGGATCGAGCCCGCCTTGTCGGGGCGGCCCGTCGACGCGTAGACGTCCCAGATCTTCAGCATGACGTCCTTGTCCATGCCGGTCACTTCCGCCACGACGTCGGGCGTGTAGCGGGCGTAGTGGCGGGCCATGACGTTGAGGACGCACATCGGATCCGCGAGCGTTTCGTCTCGCTTCATCACCTTGAGGTCGGGCGTCGTGAAGTCGGGCGTTCCCTCGTCGTTGACCCATGCGAAGCTCGAGCCTTCGGACGTGTCCCACTTTTCTTTGTGGTCGACGTCGTAGCCCCAGGTTTCGTCGGAATAAGTCTTCGTTTCCGGATCCCAGCCCGAGAAGAGCCCCGTGTTCGGATCGAACTCGTAGTCCTTGCGAAGGAGGCAGGCGGCGTTCGTGAAGGCCACGACGTAGTCGCGGTGGTAGAGCTTCTTCGTGAGGATGTAGTTGATGAGGCCGCCGTAGAAAGCAAGGTCGCTCCCCGGACGGATGCGTCCGTAAATGTCGGCCTGAGCGGCCGAACGCGTAAAGCGTGGGTCGACCACGATCCAGGTGGCGCCGCGCTCCTGCGCACGCTCCACCCAACGCGAGGAGAGCGGGTGGTTTTCAACGTTGTTCGAGCCGATCGACAGGATGACGTCGGCGTTCTGGAAGTCGCACCAGTGCGACGTCATCGAACCGCGGCCGAAACTCGGCGCGAGACCCGCGACGGTCGAGCTGTGGCACACGCGCGTCTGGTTGTCGATCGCGACGACGCCGAGGGTGCGCATGAATTTCTGCACCAGCCAGCCTTCTTCATTGTTGAGCTGCGCGGCGCCGAGCGACGCGATGCCGTCGCAGCGGTTGACGGTGACGCCGTCTTCCTTTTCCACAAAGGTTGCGTCGCGCGTCGTCTTGACGCGGCGGGCGATGCCTTCCAGAGCTTCTTCCCAGGAAATGCGCTCCCACTCTTTCTTTCCGGGACGACGAACGAGCGGATAGAGCACGCGGTCCGGATGCAGCTTGGCCTTGCGGTCCTTCGTCACCACGTTGCGAAGGCCCCACATGGCGGCGCCCTTCGGGCAGAGACCGCCGAGGTTGACCGGGTGATCCGGGTCTCCCTCGAGATTGATCAGCTCGCCGTCACGAGTCGAGCAGATGGTGCCGCAGCCCCCGCTGCAGTAGCAGCAGATATTGGTGGACTCTTGGACATTGGCAAGTTTGTAGACCTTTTTCTGCTTCGGAGCGGCGAATGCGCCGCCGGAGAGGGAAGAGGCGAGACCGCCGCCGCCCAAGAGAAAGCCTCGCTTTAGGAATCCTCTGCGGGAGAGCTCCATGAAAATCCTCCTTGGGGAAAGTTGCCGTCGGCAGCTGGCACCGACGGAAGAGGGGTCCGGCATGGCCGGTTGTAGAGTCGACGGGAACAGCCGTTCTGAAAGAAAAAAGAAAAGCATGTTCGTCGCAGGCCATGAGTTTCTCCGTTTTTCCCATTCCTGCCCAGTCTTCGAAAGGAGGAGAAAAAGATCGTCGGGCCGAAGAGGAGGAGAGAGAAATCCGAAGGAGGTAGTGCCGTATCAGGGAAAACGATGAGTCATGAAAAATTCTCGCGAAACCCACTCTTGGTGTCCTATACACGCTATTCATATTTGGAATAACGATATAATTCATGATTTCTATTTGAGAGTTGTTCTCAAATGAAAAGAAGGGAAGGGTTGCGGTGGTAGTAGAAGGGATGGGAACCGATCATCCGAGAGGCGTAGCTTGCTAAAAAGAAGTAGGTCGAAAGATTTTTTCGCCTCGCGAAGGTTTTGAGAGAGAAGGTACGGTCAATTGTTGGAGAACGCCGCTCCCGGCGTAAGGATGATCTTTCCGACCTCGAGTTTCACGCTCCGTTTGGTGACGGTGGTCGTCGACCGTATCGCGGCAGAAATTTACGCTTGAGGCGGTTTCATGTGGATGTAAGACAACAAATTTTGTTCTATTGAATAGGTTGTGCAGCAGGAAAAAGTAGGGTTTTCAATAAAGAAAGTCATTGGTAGATTTCAAAACAATGAGTCTTGAAAAAAGAAATGGCGTGAAAAATCTCGGGTAAGCTTTCCCTTGTAAGGCAGGTGTTTTTCCTGCCGATGAGAATCCCGAGCTTCGTGTCGGGATGGACTTTCAGAGAGATATGATGTTCGACGAGACCGCATGGGACTATTTCCCCGCCAAAACCGTTTCCGTTGACGGAAAGACCGTACCCGGCGTCAGCGTGCTGCAGCACGGACTCCTCGCAGGCGAGGTGTTCCGGCAATTTCGCACCCTGAGGCGTTGGAACGCTTTGAATGATCTGTTGCCCGATGCCGTAGCCGGACTCGTCGGCGTACATGATGTCGGCAAGGTCAATCCGATTTTCCTCTGTCGACTTCTGAAGGACATGTCGGAGGAAGAGAGGCGCAAGTGGTTCGAAGCGCTGAATGTCGATCCTTCTGTCTTCGCAGAGATGCAGAACATTCGCCACGAAGCCGTGAGCGTCGCCGTGTTGCGGGACCTCGATGCAAATCGGACGTTGGCGAAGGAAACGGTCGGATGCCATCATGAAAAGGAGTGGACGCCGGTCTCGGGCGATGAGGCTTATCTGGGAGGCTCTCCTTGGCAGAGCCGCCGCGTCGCGTTGACTCGGGAAATATTGAAGGAGTTGAAGACCGACGAGGCGTGGCCTAGTCCGACGGGAACGTCAAGCGAAAAAAGAGTGGTCCGAAAACTCTGGGCAGGCGCACTGGTGCTTGCCGACTGGATCGCTTCCCGACGGGATGTTCCGTACCCGCAGGGGGAGCAACGGGAGCTTGCCTCGGCGTTGCTCAGGGAAGCGGGCTTTGATCCCCGCACCCAGGTTGAAAAGACGGATTTTTCGGAGCTTTTCGGGTATGCCCCGAGACGTCTTCAGGCCGATGTCGGCCGTCTGTATGCGGGCCCGGGGATCTATGTTTTGGAGGCGCCGACGGGCTACGGAAAAACAGAAGCGGCGCTTGCCTTGGCGACACAGGCCCTCGCAAGCGGCGATGCGGACGGTCTCTACTTCGCGCTTCCCACGCAACTGACGAGCAACCGCATGGTCGACCGTGTTCGGGATTATGTCGCTGCTCTGTACGGAGAAGAAAAGACCGTACGCCTTTTGCACGGCGGCGCGAGAACGAGCGCCCTGCGCATGGGAAAGGATGCGGCGCCGGGCGAGGACTGGTTCCGGCCCAACCGTCAGGCGTTGTTGGCTCCCTTCTCTGTCGGGACCGTGGACCAGGCGATCCTCGCATCCCTCCCCGTCCGGTTTTCTTCCTTGCGGTTGGCGGGCTTGGCCGGCAAGGTGGTGATTTTCGACGAAATTCATTCCTACGACACCTATACGTCGGAACTCATCCGAAAACTTCTGCAGGATCTGAGAACCTTGAGAGCGGTCGTCGTCATTCTTAGTGCAACGCTCACCGACGGAACGTTGGCCGGTCTTTTGGAAGAAGATCCTTCTGTCTGGAAGCAATACCGCTCCGCACTGCGTTGCACGGTGAAGACCGACGAGATTTCGGTTCGCGAGTGGCCGGTCGCTCCTCAGGAAAATCATCCCGTTTGGCTGCGCCTCAGTGAAAAAGAGGATTCGATCTTCGAAGAGGTAGCCCGCAGGGTGCAAAACGGCGAGCGCGTCCTCTGGATTGAGAACACCGTAAAAAAAGCACAGAACGTTGCCGGGCGTTTTGAGTCGATGGGACTTCCTTTCGGTCTTTTGCACGCCAAGTTTCGTCCCGTCGAGCGTCGGGAAAACGAAACGCATTGGACGAACGCGTACGGCAAGGCCGGAAAGGGAACCCGCAACCGGGGAAAGGGTTCGGTTCTGGTCGGAACCCAGGTGCTCGAGCAGTCGCTTGACCTGGATGCGGATTTCCTGGTGAGTCGCCTCGCTCCGTTCGACCTGTTGGTCCAACGGATCGGTCGTCTTTGGCGGCACGCCGACACGCCCCGTCCCGCTTCCTGCACGCGCGCCGAAGCCGTGATCCTGACGGATCCGTCCGACGATCCCGATTCTCCTTTCCCAAGTGCCGTCTACTACCCCTACGTGCTCGCCAGAACGTACGAAGTGCTGCGTTCCCTGCCGACGGACAGGGCTCAGGCCTTCCCGGAATCGGTGAGAGAACTTCTGGAGCGCGTGTACGCGAAACGGGATGAGTCCGGCAATCCCGTCCTGTGTCGGCTGCAATCGGAAATGGAAAAAGACAGCCGAAAGAAAGTTGCGGCGGCCGAGAGCGCGGAAACCATACGGCAGTCCGGAAAAGAGGAACCTTCAACGCGGTACATCGAACTGCCGACGCGGGAAGTGTTGGTATGCCGACAAACGGAACTCGACCGAATTCCCGAGAATCCCGGAGAACTGGCCGTCTGGGCGGAAGAGCGGATTCTTCGTTCCGAGCGGGTTTTCTCGGGCTGCACCTGCCAATTCTGGAACGGATGGCCGGAAGGTGCTCGTCGTTTCTTCCGGAGTGCTGGACGGTTTTCGTCGATGCCTTTGCGGTTGCTCGAAGAAGAACGCCTGATCGATCCCCTCACGGGCGACTCGGACAGCCGGTATTCGAAAAAATTCGGGCTATGGTTTGAATGCGACAAAAATGACGCATGAATGATGAACAATGGATTCGAACTGATCAACGAAACGTTGGAGTGGTGATGAAAAGTTTCAACTTGGTGGACGAACCGTGGATTACCACGAACCGTGGCGTCCTGAGCCTACGGGCGCTTTTTCAGGAAAGCGGGACGATATCGCTGCAGGAAAGTGCGATCGACCGCTTCTGCCTTCTCCGTTTTCTCATCGCCGTCTGTCAGGCGGCCTGTCCTCTGGAGACGGAGGAGGAGTGGGACGAGCTTGACGACGACGGACTGAAGGCGGCTGTCCTGCAGTATTTGGAGAAAAATAAGGAACTCTTCGATCTCTACGATCCGGAACGTCCTTTCCTGCAGTATCCGGGCATTCGATCCTTGAAGGAGGAGAAGGCTCTCCCCGTCGCGGCCTACGTTCCGGGCACGAGTTCGGGCAACACGACCGTGGTCTTCGAGAACAACTGCCAGAGAAAAATGGATGACGCCGCCAAGGCAAAGCTCATTTTGCAGCAGTGCATCATGCCTTTTTCCGGCAAGAAGATCGATCCGGCCATCATCGTGATGCCCGGTTTCCAGAAGGGAAAATCGGCGCCTGTGAGTCCTGCGCTCGGGCAGCGCGGTCTTCTCCACACTTTTGCGTTGGGGAAAACGTTCTTTGAAACGTTGCGCCTGGCCATGATGACGGACGAGTTGCTCGAGGAAGTGGCGTATGTGGATGAAATCGGCGTTGCGCCGTGGGAGCAAATGCCGCAGGAGGATGACGCCGTGGCCCGACGTCTCGTACGCTCCGTATACGGGCGATTGATCCCCATGACCCGTTTTTGCCGCATCGACGGTGAAAGACTGCACTCCACGAGCGGCGTTACCATGCCTCCCGTGATGACGGGACACGTGGACTTCACCGCGACCGTTGGGACGGCGATGGACCCGAAAAAGCAGACCTACAAGGTTTTGCCCGCTAGAGTGCAGATGCAGCCGTGGCGACAGCTGGAAGCGATCTTGAATTTTTGCGTGCCGAAGCCGGACTGGCAGTGTTTGGGCGTTCGAATTGCCAATGCAAGAAGTAAGAGCCCCGTCGGGTTGTGGTGTTTCGGACTTCAGCTGAGCTTCCAGACGGGCGAACAGTTCTTTGGCGGTCGCGACGATGTAATCGATTCGGAAATTCGGTTCTCAGCCTCGTTCAAGCTGGATCTCTTCTATCCGAGATATTTGACAGAAATGAGTTCGCTCGAAAAGGTGTCGAAGCGGCTGTGGGGGTCGACAAACGCTTTCTTCAAGGCCTGTGGAGCGGGCGACGATGCAAAGGACCGTGCCTCGCGTGCCCAGGATCAGTTCTGGTCCGTATTCGGCCGCAAGGCGACGGAACTGATTCACGCCTGCGAAGTGGATGACGCGGAGAATCTTCACGTTTCGATTTGCCGAACGGCTCTGGATATATACGACCAAAACTGCCCGCACCGAACGTCAAGGCAAATGTTGGCCTGGAGCCATTGCCGTCCGTCTTTTGCAGACATTTACAAAAGGAGCTGATGAAAGGAAATGAATCCCAAAGCGCAATTGTTCGTAGACAGTGTTTTCCGCCGAAAAGAGGAAGACAGCGGTTTTCGCTCCCGCATGCGGGGAGCGGGCAGTGCCGTTCGAGAAACGGCGGTGTGGGGAGATCTCGCGCCTTTTTGCAACTTGGAGAATGAAAATCTTCGTGCCGCGTACGTTTTGATCGGAAATTCCCTTGCTTTCGAAGACAAGGAAGTCAACGGGTCGCAACCTTTCGGAAGGTTGCTGTCTCTGGCATGGGGTAACGAGAAGGACGCAAAGCTTGTGGACGACCAGAAGCAGGCGCAGCATCCTGCGGCGGCGCGTCTGCGTCGACTGCTCGTGTGTCGGGACGTTCCCGAACTCTGTCGCGTACTGCGTCCTTGTCTGCGTCTGATCCGATCCCGCCGACCCGGAGAGTTGGACTACGCTCAACTTTTGGACGATCTGCTCCGCTTTCCGTTCGACCCCGACAAGGTGAAGGCCCGGTGGGTGATGGACTTCTCTCATTCCGTTCTCGGAAAGAAGGAGCAGGCGGCAGAGGAAGCCGAAAAGGGAGAGGCCCATGAGTGAACTGTATGCGGGGAAAATCATTCTGAAGCCCGCCGCTGTTGCACGACTCAGGATTCGGGACCGCTACGCGCTTCACCGCATGGTGCTCGATCTCTACCCGTGTCGTGAGACCGACGGAAAAGAGGAGTCCGTGCGCGACGTGCAGTGGGCGGACCGCGGAGAACATCTTGCGGGCAGAGAAGTGCTGCTTCTCAGCAATCGTCCGCCGTTGGCGGAGGACTTGCCCGACGATGTCCGCGTGATGGTCAAAAAGCTGCCCGATTCCTTTTTGGAGCACGGAACCTACCGCATTCGAATGGACGTCAACCCCAGTCGCATCGTAGACGGCCGTCGCCGGGCGGTGCCGCGCAGCGAGTTGGAGAACTGGCTCCACGACAAGGCCAAACGTTCTGGATTTGCGTTCACTCACCTGCAGATCGGCCGCTACGGCACGACCCGCTTCACGAAGGAGGGCCGGCGCGTGACGTTTGCCGAACTTCGTGTGGACGGCATTGTCCGTGTGCTCGATGCGGATCTTTTCAAACAAACCGTAGCCAACGGTTTCGGCCGGGGCAAAGCTTTCGGCTACGGTCTCATGCAGATCATTCCCATTTCTTTGCAATAACCTTCAGAGAGGCTCAACGCCATGATCATTGAATTTCACATTTTGCAGTCCTTCCCCGTCTCCTGCCTGAATCGCGACGATACGGGCAGTCCCAAATCCTGCGTGATCGGAGGCGTGACGCGCGCCCGCGTGAGCTCGCAGGCCTGGAAGCGCGCCGTGCGCCTTCAGATGCACGACCTCGGCGTGAAGCTCGGTCTTCGCACGAAGAAGATCGTGGAAGTCCTGAAGGACAAGCTCGTCGCCTGCGGCTGCGAGGAAGAGAAAGCGGCTGCCTGTGCCAAGGCGGTCGGAGACCAGCTCTCGGACGATTCGCTGATCTTCCTCTCGGATTCGGAATTCACGGACCTCGCCGAACAGGTCAAAAAGAAGAACTTCGATCCGAAGGCGATCAAGGACAAGGAAGTCAAGAGCTACATCAAGAAAACCCTGGCTACCGTTCAGGACGGTCTCGACATCGGTCTCTTCGGCCGTATGGTTGCGAAGGCGCCGACCATGAACGTGGAAGCCGCGGCAAGCTTCAGCCATGCCTTTTCGACGCACGCGGTGACGCAGGATCTGGATTTCTTTACGGCTTTGGATGATTGTGAAACCGAGCCGGGCTCGGCTCATATGGGGACGACGGAATTCACGTCGGCAACGTACTATCGTTACGTTTCTCTCAATGTGGAGCAACTCAAGGAGACGCTCGGTATCGAGTCGGAAGAGGATTTGCGGTACGCAGTGTCTTCCTTCATCAAGGCGCTCTATCTGGCGGTTCCCTCCGCTCGGCAGACGACGATGTCGGCTTCCTGTCTTTGGGATTACGCTCAGGTGCTGGTGCGCAATGGACAGAGGATGCAGGTGTCTTTCGAGAAGCCTGTCGTAAACGGTCGGGATAGCGGTTACCTGTCTCCGAGCATCCGGGCTCTTGAGGAGCGGCTTGCTGTTCAGGAAAAACAAGCCGGGTCACTCTACGGCCTGAAAGAGCGTGTGGTCTTTTCTGACGAAACGAGCATTGACGAAGTGATCGATCGGGTCATGGAGGCGATTGCGAAATGACGACGGACAGAGCCTATTTGTTGCTCCGTCTTGAGGGTCCCCTCCAGAGTTGGGGGGACCGTTCGAGATTCTGGCAAAGAGGAACGCTACCTTTTCCGACTAAATCCGGCGTTCTGGGTATGCTCTTCTGTGCCTGCGGTCTCGGAGGGTCTCAAAAGGAGCGCCTGGCCCTTTGCAACGCCTTGCCGATGACGGTCTTTGAACTCTCCGGTAAGGCGGAGAAGAGCTTTCTCAACGACATGCAGATGATCGGTTCCGCGTATGACGAGGACGATCCGTGGGAGTTTCTGTTCGTTCCGAAAACATCGACCGGAAAGAAACCCACTTCGGGGGGGCCAAAAATCACGTACAGGCGCTATCTGCAGGACGCGAGTTTCGCGGTGATCCTTGAGATCCCCGAAAACTGCCGTGAAGAATTTGTCTCTGGTCTCAGGTTTCCGAAATGGGATGTTTATCTGGGACGCAAATCATGTGCGCCAACTCGTCCGGTCTTTCAGGGAGTCTTCGAAACCTACGAAGACGCTCTGCTGTCACTGACAACCAGCCTCCATTCGGATGACGGGGAGCAACAATCCCTCGTGGCGGAAGTGTCGGAAACGACCTCCGAAGATCCAGAGGGAATGTTGCTGTACGATGTCCCCGTTGAGTTCGGCGAGCATAAGAAGTACTCGGGTCGTTACGTCAAAATCACTGACCTTAGTGGAAAACTCTAAGATCAGTTAATAACAGCGTATTTTGTATTGCGAGGCTTGTCTTTGTACAAAATGTTGCTGTCTTCCCCGCGCAAGCGGGGGTGTTTCCGGCTTCAAGACCCGCAATGAGGTCCGACAGCTGTCTTCCCCGCGCAAGCGGGGGTGTTTCCATGACCGACGCGGATAGCGTTGATGTTCTGCGGTCTTCCCCGCGCAAGCGGGGGTGTTTCTCAATCAAGTTTTCGTCTCTAAACCACTCATTGGTCTTCCCCGCGCAAGCGGGGGTGTTTCTTCACTTCCGCCTGAAATTCGTCCGTGCTCGCGGTCTTCCCCGCGCAAGCGGGGGTGTTTCCCCGTCTGGGAATACTTTTTGAGTATCCGATCGGTCTTCCCCGCGCAAGCGGGGGTGTTTCCGCGGCGACACGGTCCTCACGGAAGTCACCCTTGTCTTCCCCGCGCAAGCGGGGGTGTTTCCTCCCGCATGAGGTCGCGCCGCGTCGGGGTGAAGTCTTCCCCGCGCAAGCGGGGGTGTTTCTGCCCGACCGACGGCGAAGACCTCGTCCTGCGCGTCTTCCCCGCGCAAGCGGGGGTGTTTCTCAAAAGGTCGTTTTTCATGGTCAGTGAGGCGTGTCTTCCCCGCGCAAGCGGGGGTGTTTCTTCAATAAGCTGCTGCTTTTCTTGCATTGCAAGGTCTTCCCCGCGCAAGCGGGGGTGTTTCTCTCTGGTTCGGAAGTTCCTACCCGCGCTAGGGGTCTTCCCCGCGCAAGCGGGGGTGTTTCTTTGGCCGCCTATGGCGTTGTCGGTGATGTTTTGTCTTCCCCGCGCAAGCGGGGGTGTTTCTCCGACGCCGTGATGTCCGTGTCCTTGCCCCAGGTCTTCCCCGCGCAAGCGGGGGTGTTTCCCGACGTTCACGCGCAAGCAGCGCTGCGGCCAAGTCTTCCCCGCGCAAGCGGGGGTGTTTCTCAGGCTCTCGCATGGCTTCGCGAGGAGTTCAGTCTTCCCCGCGCAAGCGGGGGTGTTTCCCAAAGCATCAAGTCCACCGAAGGCGTCGACGTGTCTTCCCCGCGCAAGCGGGGGTGTTTCCTCGTACGACCCGACTCGTCGCTTCACCTTCGAGGTCTTCCCCGCGCAAGCGGGGGTGTTTCCGTCAGCCAAGAGACGGTCGACAAGATCGAGGTGTCTTCCCCGCGCAAGCGGGGGTGTTTCTGTCGAAGGCGGCCATGACTTCCTCCAGAGTGAGTCTTCCCCGCGCAAGCGGGGGTGTTTCCCGAGCGATTCTTCTCCCGCTCCGAAACTCTGAGTCTTCCCCGCGCAAGCGGGGGTGTTTCCGTCGTCGAACCGTCACCTGCGCCATAGTTGGTGTCTTCCCCGCGCAAGCGGGGGTGTTTCCGTACGAGGAAGTTTAAGGGTAGAAAGATACTTGTCTTCCCCGCGCAAGCGGGGGTGTTTCCAGAGAAGGACCGCGCGGCCATGGTGATCCCGGGTCTTCCCCGCGCAAGCGGGGGTGTTTCCTGCATCGTGAGCGAAACGGTTCCGAACGTCAGAGTCTTCCCCGCGCAAGCGGGGGGGTTTCCGACGTTTTGATGACGCCGCTTCGCGTAGCACAGTCTTCCCCGCGCAAGCGGGGGTGTTTCCTGCGCTTCAGTCGGGGCGCTACGGTGTCGTTGGTCTTCCCCGCGCAAGCGGGGGTGTTTCCCGATCCCATGGAGGCGGCGGCAGTGATTCAGCGTCTTCCCCGCGCAAGCGGGGGTGTTTCTAAGAAGGTCATTGAGCAGGGCATCACCTCGCCGTCTTCCCCGCGTAAGCGGGGGTGTTTCTGACCGAAATATGCAGACAGAGCCTTCAAGGGAGTCTTCCCCGCGCAAGCGGGGGTGTTTCTCCGTGTCCGTCGCTCCGACATTGGTCGTCAAAGGTCTTCCCCGCGCAAGCGGGGGTGTTTCCAACGGCGGCATAACCGACCATGACGTGCGTACCGTCTTCCCCGCGCAAGCGGGGGTGTTTCCTCAAGGAGTTCCATGAAAAGCCTCACAGAAAAGTCTTCCCCGCGTAAGCGGGGGTGTTTCTTGAACGGTTGGGGCGGAGCGTTTTCCTTGAGCAAGGGGCGTTCGTGGATTTTCTTCTCTATCAGGAAAATGTATTGAAAGAAGGTTGTTTATGAGAAAGGTGATTTTTAAATTGTCGAGGGAATTTTTCCCTCAGAGCAAAGATAGATATCCATTACTGTATTTTGAACATGGAAGAATCGAAGTAGATGATAGTAGTGTTAAATGGGTTGGTGCGAATCGTGATATTTATGCAATTCCTGTTGCAACGATTTCGACGATTCTGTTGGGGCCGGGAACGACAGTGACACACGAAGCGGTTAAGGCAATCAGCTCAAGCAATACGACAATTTGTTGGGTTGGAGACGATAGTTTGCGCTTTTACGCATCGGGTCTGACACCAACGGCAGATACTAGAAATTTGCTTCGACAGGTAAAATGTGCTGCGGATCCTGAAAATCGTTTGACCGTGGCGAAGCGTCTTTTCTCAAAACGTTTTGAAAATGAATCGTTGGAGGGGAAATCTCTTCAGACTTTGATGGGGATGGAAGGTGTACGGGTGAGAGCCTTGTATGCTCAAAAAGCGGCGGCGTATGGGGTTTCTTGGACCGGAAGACGGTACATTCCGGGGAAAATGGAGGCAAGTGACAAGGTAAATCGCTATCTGACTCATGCTAATTCTCTATTGTATGCGGTCATTACCTCTTCGGTGATAGCGCACGGTTACGATCCTAGAATTGGTTTTATTCATTCCGGATCGCCGCTTCCTTTTGTTTACGATCTCTCTGATTTATATAAAGAGGTTCTTACCATCGATTTGTCCTTTGCATTGGCGAGTAAAGAGGAAAAGATGACGAATGCTCGTTTGGTGGAAGAATTCACTCAAAGAGCTGTAAATTTTGATTTACTGTTGAAATTGTCGAAAGATCTGGAAGAGATTTTTAAGGATTTTGGATGTTAGTTGTAATCGCTGAAAATTTGCCGGACGCGGTGCGCGGGAAGATGAAGCTGTGGTTCATTGAACCAAAGCCAAATGTTTTCGTCTCAAGCGTAGCGGATGCTTTGGCCCGAAAAGTGGTTTTGCAACTGTTGGAATCTTGTACGCCGGAATCCGGAATGCTGATCGTGGAGAGTCGAATGAAAAGTCCGGGGTACGTGCTCTGGGAAAAGACCTTGACTCCAGCCATCGAGACGGTGACGGGATTTCAGATGATCCGCAAAAAGAAAGCTCTCTCAGAGTAACTCTGAGAGAGCCCGGTGCAGTGGCGGAGAAGGGGGGATTCGAACCCCCGAGGCCCTTATTCGGACCTGCACCCTTAGCAGGGGTGTGCATTCGACCTCTCTGCCACTTCTCCGCTCAAATTTTGTGTGGCGCGGCTGGCAGGATTCGAACCCACGACCCTCTGGTTCGTAGCCAGATACTCTATCCAACTGAGCTACAGCCGCGCAAAAGAGAAGTGAATTCTATCTTGGGAGTATGCATTTTGTCAAGGGTGTATGAACAAAAAATTTATAGCCTTCATTTATCTTTACGTGAAGCTAAAAAAGTTACGAAGTTTGCAGGAAACACCCCGTGAAGAGGGTTGTTTCCCCTAGAATGCGGTGCAACCGAGAAAATCGGGTCTGCTCGTGAGCCCCCGATGATTTCGCCCCTTGGCGCAGCTTGAGCGAATGCTCGCTGTGCCTCTTTGTCGTTCCCAAATTTCTTCGGTTGTGATGACACCACGCCTTCAGCTACGCAACATTACCAAGCGGTATCCGGGCATCGTCGCCAACGATCACGTGTCCATGGAAATCGCCCCGGGCGAAGTTTTGGCCGTCCTCGGCGAAAACGGCGCCGGCAAATCCACGCTCATGAAAATCATCTACGGCGCGACGACGCCGGACGAAGGGGAGATCGTCTTTGACGGCGTACCCTTGGCCGTGTCGAGTCCGGCGGAGGCGCGCGACCTGGGGATCGCCATGGTGCATCAGCACTTCGCGCTCTTTGAGACGCTCACCGTGACGGAAAACGTCGCTTTGGGGCTTGCCAAGGGGATGACGCTCGAGACGATCGCCTCGGAAGTGCGTCGACTCGGCGAAAACTACGGCCTCGAAGTGGATCCCGAATCGGTGGTGCACGACCTCTCCATGGGCGAGCGTCAGCGCGTTGAAATCATTCGCGCCCTCATGACGCATCCGAAGCTTCTGATTCTCGACGAACCGACTTCGGTTCTGACGCCCCAGGCCGTGCGAAAGCTCTTTGTGACGCTGCACAAACTCGCATCGGAAGGCGTTTCGATTCTCTTCATTTCGCACAAACTCGACGAAATCCGCGAGCTTGCCGACCGCTGCGTCGTGCTTCGTTCCGGAAAAATCGTCGCCTCCGTCAATCCGAAGGAAGAAACGGAAGATTCGCTCGCGCGCCTCATGATCGGCAAGGAACCTCCCGTCGTGCGCGCGGCGGAAGGGACGCCGGGCGACGTGGTGTTCCGTCTGATCGACCTTTCGGCGCCGGGCACGCAGCGCGTGTGCGGGATCCAGAACATTCTCCTGAGCGTGCACGCGGGCGAGATCGTCGGGATCGCCGGCATTTCCGGGAACGGTCAGGCGCGCTTCATGTCCGCGGCGAGCGGCGAATACCGTTCCGACGCAAAGGCGGTCGAACTCTTCGGCAAGCCCGTCGGGCACCTCGACACGAAGGAGCGCCGTGCGCTCGGTCTTCGCTACGTCCCCGAACAGCGCCTCGGTCACGCGGCGGTGCCCGATCTTCCCCTTCGCGTCAACACCTATCTCACGGGCGACGACTTCGTGGAGAAGGGCTTCATCCTTCGCAAGAAGGCGCGCGACTTTGCCGAAAAGGTCGTCGAGCGCTTCCATGTGAAGACCCCCTCCGTGGAAAAGCACGCGGGCGGTCTCTCGGGCGGCAATCTCCAGAAATTCATCATGGGCCGCGAAATTCTGCAGCGCCCCAAGGTGCTTCTCGTCAATCAGCCGACCTGGGGCGGCGACGTGGGCGCCGCCGCCGTGATCCGCAATTCGCTCATGCGTCTTCGCAGCGAAGGCGCCGCGATCATCGTCGTCTCCGAAGAAATCGACGAGCTCTTTGAAATTTCCGACCGCATCGCGGTCATGTACCGAGGACATCTGTCGCCCGCCGTGCCCAAGGAAAGCCTCAACATTGAAGAGGTCGGCCGGTGGATGTCCGGTCTCTGGCCGGGCGGCCCGGGTCATAAGAACCAAAGCGTCGAGGAGGCGGCATGAATTTTCCCATTCAAATGACGGCGCGGCCTGAGCCCGCCCGCTCTCTTCGCTGGGCGAGTCCCGCTGCGGCGCTTCTCCTGACGGTTCTTACGGGGGCCGTGCTCTTTGCTCTGCTCGGCCAGGATCCCTTGGTGGCGCTTCGCACCTTCTTCGTCGAGCCTCTCGCCACCGTGCGCGGGTGGTCGGAAGTCGCCGTGAAGATGACGCCGCTTCTTCTCTGCTCGGTGGGGCTCGTGGTGTGTTTCCGCGCGAACGTCTGGAACATCGGCGCCGAAGGACAGTTGATCGCGGGCGCCATCACGGGCGGCGCCGTGGCGCTTTGCGCCGACCAGGCGACGGGGCCCGCCTTCGTGATCCTCGTCATGCTCGCGTCCGCTCTCGGGGGAGCCGTGTGGGGCGGAATTACGGCCCTTTTGCGCCACCGCTTCCACGCCAACGAAATTCTCGTGAGCCTCATGCTCGTCTACGTGGCGCAGCTCCTTCTCGCCTGGGCCGTGCAGGGGCCGATGCGCGATCCGCAGGGCTTCGGCTTCCCGCAGACGCGGCTCTTTGACGCCGGAGCGCTGCTTCCCGTCCTCATCGAAGGCACGCGCCTTCACGCGGGCGCGCTCCTCGCGCTGATTTCGGCCGTCGGAATATGGATTCTGATGGACAAGATGGCGCTCGGCTTTCAGTTCAAGATTTCCGGCATGGCGCCGCTTGCGGCCCGCTATGCGGGCTATCGCCCGGGTCACCTCATCTGGGCTTCGATGCTGATTTCGGGGGCCCTGGCGGGGCTAGCGGGCGGCATTGAGGCGACGGGCCCTCTGGGGCAGTTGACGCCCACGATCAGCCCGGGCTACGGGTTCGCGGCCATCATCGTGGCCTTCGTCGGCCGCCTGGCGCCGCTCGGCTGCATTCCCGCGGCCTTCATCATGGCGCTCTTTTATCTCGGGGGCGAACTTGCGCAGAGCCGTCTGGGCTTGCCCGCCTCGATCACGGGCGTCTATCAGGGGCTTCTCCTCTTTTTCATTCTCGCCTGCGACACGATGATCTTCTACCGCCTCCGCTGGGTGGGCTTCAAGGAGGCAAAGTAAATGGAACTCTTGGCTTCGATCATTTCCTCCACGCTCAACGCGGGGACGCCTCTTCTGATCGCCGCGGTCGGCATTCTCATTCATGAGAAGTCGGGCGTGCTCAACCTCGGGATCGAGGGGATCATGCTCATGGGCGCGGTGACGGGCTTCGGCGTGACACTCTCGACGGGGAGCTTCGCGCTCGGTTTCGCCGCGGGCTTCGGCGTGGGGCTTCTCCTCGGCCTTCTCTTTGCCTTCTTCACGATCGGCATTCACGCGAACCAGTACGCGGCGGGTCTGGCTCTCACGCTTTTCGGCACGGGGCTTTCGGCCTTCATCGGACAGCCCATGCAGGGGGCGGCCTTGCCTTCGCGCGCGCCGCTCGGCATTCCCTTCCTCGAAGACATTCCCTTCTTCGGTCCCGCCTTCTTCTCGCTTCACGCCTTCGTCTACGTCGCGCTCATTTTGCTCGCGCTCGTGTGGTACTTCCTCTTCAAGACGCGAGGGGGGCTCATTCTGCGCGCCGTGGGCGAGTCGCCCGAATCGGCCTACGCCTTGGGCTACCCTGTGCGCCGCATCCGCCTCTACGCGGTCGTCTTCGGCGCTTCCATGGCGGGACTCGCGGGCGCCTACCTGTCGCTCGTCTACACGCCCCTTTGGGTGGAAGGCATGACGGCGGGCCGCGGTTGGATTGCGCTCGCGCTCGTCACGTTCGCCACGTGGCGCCCGGCGCGCGTCATCTTCGGCGCCTATCTTTTCGGCGGCGTCACGATGCTGCAGTTCGCCTTTCAGGGGATGGGCATCGACGTGCCGCCGCAGTTCATGTCGATGACGCCCTACCTCGCGACGATTCTCGTTCTGGTGCTCATCTCGCGCAATCCCGAGTGGATTCGCCTGAACGTCCCGGCTTCGCTCGGGAAACCTTTCCAGCCGAACCACTGAGATCCAAGCGAATCGCGAAAAGGGGAGCCTTCGGGCTCCCTTTGTCGTCGGAGGCTTCGAAAGTATCTTTCCTGAAAGGAAAAAGAGGGCTTTCCCCCTTCTACGACTAGGGGATCTTCCTTACAATACGGGCAAAATTTTTCACCATTCTCCTTGGAGATCTTTGATGCAAAAGCGTACTTTGATCAAGGTCGCCGTGGCTTCCGCCACCGCGCTTCTGTTGACGGCCTGCGGCAAGGAAGAGCCGAAGACGGCTCAGCCCGCCCCGGCGGCTTCGTCCGCCCCCGCCGCCAAGGTGGACGCTTCGGGCCCCCTCAAGGTGGCCTTCGTTTACGTGAGCCCGGCCAACGAAGAAGGTTGGTCCTCCCAACACGACAAGGCCCGTCAGGCCGTCGAAAAGCACTTCGGGGACAAGATCAAGGTCACCTGGCTCGAAAACATTCCCGAAAACGCCGACGCGGAACGCGTGATCCGCGACCTCGCCACGCAGGGCAACAAGCTCATCTTCGCGACGTCGTTCGGCTACATGAATTCGCTCATGAAGGTCGCCAAGGAATTCCCGGACGTGATCTTCGAGCACGCCACGGGCTACAAGACCGACAAGAACGTCACGAACTACACGGCGCGCTTCTATGAAAGCCGCTACCTCGCCGGCAAGCTCGCGGGCGCCACGACGAAGACGAACATCCTCGGCTACGTCGCCGCCTTCCCGATTCCGGAAGTGCTGCGCGGCATCAACGCCTACACGCTCGGCGCCCGTTCGGTGAATCCGAACGTTGAAGTCCGCGTGGTGTGGACCTCCTCCTGGTACGATCCGGGCAAGGAAACCGACGCGACGAAGTCTCTCATCGGTCAGAAGGCCGACGTGATCACGCATCACACGAATTCGACCGCCGTCGCCGCCACCTGCGAAGAAGCGAAGGTTCCGGTCATCTCCTACAATTCCGCCATGAAGAAGGCCGCGCCCACGATGCTCCTGGCGGGCGTCGTGCACCTCTGGGACGAGTACTACACGAAGCGCATCCAGATGGTCCTCGACGGCACCTGGAACAACACGCCGACCTGGGGCGGTGCGCCTGAGCACATGATCGCGCTCGAAGCCGTCACGCCGAACGCTCCGAAGGCCGTGGTGGACGACATCAACGCCACGATGGCGAAGATGGAAAAGCGTGAATTCCATCCGTTCACGGGCCCGATCGTCACGAACGAAGGGAAGACCGTCGTTCCGGAAGGCAAGGTCGCAACCGATCAGGAACTCCTCAATATGAACTATTTCGTTCAGGGCGTTGCGGGCAAGGTTCCGACGAACTGATTCCGCTTGTTCGGACGTACACTCGAAGCCTCGACGGGTTTTGCGCCCGCCGGGGCTTTTCTCATTTCCGACGTCTTGCGCGTAACCAACGGAAACACTCTGTCGGTTGTCGGTAACGCAGGGCAGAGGTCTTGCGCGGGAAGTCTTTCAGGACGGACGACAACGCCAAGGAGGAGGAAGGAGGGGCCAACTTTCCCTGCGGCGGCGCCATTGCTGGCCAAGCCGTCGAAAATTTCTGCTGTAATATAGTCCTCCTTTTTCGACGCCTCTCACCATCGAGTTCGCATGCAGAATCTCCCGCTCGTCACCAGCCTTGTCGGCGCCTTCGGTTTGGCGCTCGTCTTCGGGTATTTGGCCGAACGCTACTTCAGGATGCCGGCCCTGGTCGGCTATCTGCTCTCGGGCGTTTTCGTGCAGTTCTTCCCGTGGCTCCCGCCGGTGGACCGGTCGGTGACGGAACAGCTCGCCGAAGTGGGCGTGATGCTCCTGATGGTGGGCGTGGGCCTGCACTTCTCGGTGCGCGATCTTCTGGCCGTAAAGGGCGTGGCTCTCCCGGGAGCGCTTTTGCAGATGCTCCTCATCATCCTGCTGGGCGCGCTTTTTGCCTGGGGCTTTTGGGACTGGGGCGCGGGAAGCGCGACGCTTTTCGGTCTGACCCTCTCCTGCGCGTCGACCGTGGTGGTGACGAAGGCCCTCGAGATGGCCAAGCTCACGAACGCGCCCGAAGGCCGCGTCGCGATGGGCTGGCTCATCGTGCAGGACCTCGTGACGGTCATCATCCTCGTGCTTTTGCCGCCTTTTGCGTCCGTCATGCTCTCGAGCGGTTCCGTCGACGGACGGGCGATCGTGGGGAACGTTCTCTCGACGCTGGCGGGCGTGGCGCTCTTCGCCTTTCTGATGCTTGGCGGCGGCCGCCGCATCATCCCCTTCATTTTGAAGCGCGTCGCCATGACGGGCTCGCGGGAACTCTTCACGCTGGCGGTCCTCGCGCTCGCGCTCGGCATCGCGTACGCCGCGGGCGTCTTCTTCAACGTGAGCTACGCCCTGGGAGCCTTTCTGGCCGGCATGGTGATGCGCGAGAGCCGCTATGCCAAGCGCGCCGCGACGAACGCGTTGCCGTTGCAGGACGCTTTTTCGGTCCTCTTTTTCGTTTCGGTGGGGATGATGCTCGACTGGCACATCTTCATGGAGGATCCCTACGAAATCCTCCTCATCGTTCTGATCATCCTCTGCGGCACGACGAGCGTGAGCTTCGGGCTCGTACTTCTTCTCAAGTGGCCTTTGAAGACCGCCTTCACCGTGGCGGCGTCGCTCGCGCAGATCGGCGAATTCTCCTACATCGTCGCGGGGCAGGGGATTGCCCTGGGGCTTGCCGACAGCAAGGTGATGAGCCTCATCGTAGGGGGGTCGATCCTCACGATCGCGCTCAACCCCTTTGTCTTCCGCCTGATTCCGCTCCTGACGAACCGCTTCGTGGTCCGCTGGTCCTGGGCGCGGCACGCCGCTTCGCGCGCGATTCCCACGATCGGTCACGACGAAGAACCCGCGACCGCGAAGCCCCTTCGCCGCGGCGGCGAAGCGATCGTAATCGGAATGGACGAACGCGTCCCGGGCGTGGTCGAAAGTCTCATCGAGCGCAAGTTCCCGGTGGTGCTCATTTCGCCCGAGCGCGAGTCCGACTACGACGTCGATCTTTCGCGCGAGACGATCGCGTTCCTCACGGGCGATCCGACCGACCCGATGCTCCTCGTGCAGGCGCGCATCACGTCGGCCTCGGTCCTCGTCGTGACGGGAGAGTCCGTCGCGAAGAGCCGCCACATCGCAAAACTGGCGTCGGACCTCAATCCGGGCCTTCCCGTCGTCATCCGCACCGAACATTTCGACAGCGAAGAGGCCTTCGCGGACCTTTCGAACGTCACGGTCGTCAGCGACACGATTGCGACGAGCTTCTGCCTGGCGGCCGCCGCCGCGGACGCGGCGGAAAAGCCGAAGAAACCCAAGACGGAAGGCCTCGAAGAGGACGAAGATCCCAAGGAAGGCATCGCCGATACCTTCCGCAACGCCTATCCGCGCATCGTCCGGGGCCTGCGCCGTCGCGGCCGCGCCGAGTAACCAATTCAAGTTTGATCGTGACGACCGACACGCTTCTTTGGGTCCTGACGGGCCTTGCGGCCCTCGCCGTACTTCTTCTCATCGTCCTTCTCGTGCGCAGTTTCTCCATGGGGCGCTACGCGGAAATCGCGGCCGACCAGGTGTCGGACGCCGTGCTCGCGCGCGAAGAGCGACTGCGCGAAACCGTGCGGGCGCTGGAGCAGCGCCAGGTGGCGACCCTCACGCAGTATTTCCACCACATGGGGGAGGCCCAGAAGTCGGGACTCGTCGCTGTAAACGGCATGACGGACGCCGTGCGCGCGACCCTCGCGCAGCTCGAAGCGCGCTTTCGGGAGCTGAGCGACCTGCAGGGCGCGCAGAGCCGGCAGATGGAGGGACGTCTTTCGGAAGCGCTCGAAAAAATCACGCTCGGCAACGAGGCAAAGCTCGAGAAGATCCGCGAGACGGTGGCGGAAAAACTCGACAGAACGCTCTCGGAACGTTTGACGGAGAGTTTTCGCACGGTCGACGACAAACTCGGCCTCGTACAGAAGGGACTGGGCGAAATGCGGCAGATGGCGCAGAGCGTCCGGGACCTTCAGGGGGTGCTCACGAACGTGAAGACCCGAGGAAATTTCGGGGAAGTGCAGCTCGCGCGTCTTCTCTCGGACCTCCTCGCGCCCGAGCAGTTTGCCTCCCAAGTGCGGCTTGATCCCGCCTCGCGCGAGGCGGTGGACTTCGCCGTGAAGCTTCCCGGCCGCGTCGAGGGCGAGCCCTGCTGGCTTCCGATCGACGCGAAATTCCCGATGGAGGACTTCGAGCGGCTCCTCGCCGCCCGCGAAGCGTCCGACCGCGCGGCCGAAGACGCCGCCCAGAGAGCCCTTGCCAAGGCCGTCCTCGCGCAGGCGAAGTCGATTCGCGAGAAGTACGTGCGCCCGCCCGTGACGACGGAATTCGCCGTCCTCTTTTTGCCGTCCGAGTCGCTCTACGCGGAAGTGCTCCGCACCGACGGGATGTTCGAGCGCCTGCAGAAGGACTACCGCATCACGCCCGCGGGACCGACGGTGCTCGCGGCGCTTCTCAACAGTCTGCAGATGGGGTTCGTCACGCTCGCGATCGAGGCGCGTTCCGCCGAAATCTGGCGGCTCCTCGGGGACGTCAAGGCGGAATTCGGACTCTTTTGCGAACAGTTCGAGCACGTTTCGAAGAAATTCGACGAGGCGCAGGCAAGCCTCAGAAAGATGCGGACCCGTCAGAACGTGATGGCCCGTAAAATGACGGAAATCGATCGTCCCGAGGACGATGCCTCGGGATGGATCGGAGTTTCACAGGAAAAGACGGGAGAAGAAAAATCATGAAGTTTCTGATTCTCGACGCCGGCTGTGCTTTTCACGGCCAAGGGGGCGAGCTCAATCATCTCTTCACGAAGGTCGCCCGGGAAACGCTCGAGGCCTTCGGACACGAAGTGGCCGTGACGGAAGTGGGCGGCGACTGGAAGGTTGAAGAGGAGCACGAAAAGATCCGCGCCGCCGCGGAAAAGCGCTTGATCCGCATCGAGGCCGGTGAGCGTGACTTCCGCTTCTGATATTTAGCTACCTGCTAAAACCGAGGCCCTTCGACTCGCATCGAAGGGCCTCTGCTTTTTCGGGCTTGGAACGCCTCCGCTCGGACAGGCTGGTTCTCGAAGGCAGTATGTGCATTTTTTGCACATACCGCATCTTGTATCGTATCACCCAACCAAACCCAATCGACAGGCTACGGCTTATTCGGAGCCCGACCGAGAAGTTCGTCTCCGGGGAATTCCGGGCAACTATTAAAAATTCTTTAATAGTTGCCGCCTTGCAAAGTTCCCCGCCTCATAGAGTTCTTCCGGCTGAGGCCCAGTCGCTTCGGCCACGAAGCGAGTTTTGAGATTTGTTGAGTCAGTCTTCTTCCTTGTGGACCGCTTCGAACTGCTTCATGCGCTCGGTGACGAGTCCGAGATCGCGGTCGATCGCTTCGAGCCGGTCGCGCATCTCCTTGATGTCCTCGGGGTCGGCCTCGATCTCTTCGAGATAGGCGACTTCGCGCTCGATTTCGTCGCTCTGCTTGCCGAGCGCCATGTAGGTTTCTTCAAAGTCCTTCTCAGTGAGGGCCGACAAGGGAGCGGAGAGGACGCGTTTTGCGGCGGGCATGACGTCGCGCCCGCGCATCTCCTGAGCGGACGCGAGAATAGCGCGCATTTCCGCCTCGGCCGTGAGCAGCGCCGGATCGTTCGGATTCCATTCGAGCGCGTCGTACTCCTCGGGCTTCATCGGACGGGGACCCGCATCCTCGACGACCGTCTCGGATCGTTTCCCCTCGGGCGCACCCGCGGGAGAGGATTCCTCTCCCCACGTCCAGGTGAGCGTCCCGATCGAGACGGGACCGTCTTCGGCGCGGATCGTGAGCGTCTCTCCGGTCTCGAGGTTTTTCAGAAGAAGTCGGCCTTCCGGCAGTACGGCGGCAAAACGGGGCATGGAAACTGTCCTCAAAAGGTGTCTACCGAAAAACTACCGAATCCGAACGCTCTTGGCAAGGATCTTGAAGGCCAACGAATTCCCGGCCGTCCTTTTTGTCGTTTTCTCTTTCCCCGCGGCAGAGCGTTTCAGGCAACAATCGCGTCCGATCGGACGAAACGCCCGGTGCGCGCCGCGCCACAATGATGGGCGAAAAGGAGCGTTCTTGAAGACGCCCCCAAAAAACACGTCGATCACAAGGAGACAAACATGTCCGAAATCCACAAGGCCCCGCACGACACGATTTTTGAACAGGGTCCCGTCAATCCCTACGGGAAGTTCTTCACCGGCACGTCCTACCTCACGATGCTGAGCGAAAACGACGACGTCTTCCACGCCCCGATCGGAAACGTCACCTTCGAACCGGGCACAAGAACGCACTGGCACGTCCACTCGGGCGGTCAGATCCTGCTCGTTCTCGCGGGCGAAGGCTTCGTGCAGTTCGAAGGCGAAGCCCCGCGCGTGATCCGCAAGGGCGACGTCGTTCGCATTCCGCCGGAAGTGAAGCACTGGCACGGCGCGGGCGCCAAGACCTGGATGACCCACATCTCGATCGAACCCAACGTCCCGAACAACCGCTGCACGTGGCTCGAAGCGGTCTCGGACGAAGACTACGCCAAAGCCGTCGCGTAAGAAAAAGACGCTCTTGAAAAAAAGGACCGCGCTTTCCGGCAGGAGGCGCGGCCCTCGTCTTCTCGGTTTTCGTCAGCTCATGGGAACGCCTTCGGGCGTCACGTGATTTTTCATGACCCGCACGCTCTTCTTCGGAGGCGTGCCGAAGAGCTTCTTGTAGTCGCGCGAGAACTGCGTCGCGCTCGCGTAGCCCACGGCATAGGCCGCCTGCGAAGCGTCGAAGTTCTTGACGAGCATGAGGCGCTGCGCCTCATGGAGCTTCAGGCGCTTGTGGTACTGCAGAGGCGAGAGGCTCGTCACCGCCTTGAAGTGCCGATGGAAGGTCGAAGGCGCCATGTGGGCGCGGTCGGCCATCTCTTCAATCGACACGCTCGCCGTGACGTTCGCCTTGATCCACTCGATCGCCTGTCCGATGCGGTTGCTCTGCGAATCCTGCGTGAAGGCGGCGGCAAGGGCCGGCCCCTGCGGACCGAGGAGCGCGCGGAAGTGGATTTCGCGAAGCAGCATCGGCGCCATCACTTCGATTTCGTTCGGACGGTCTAGGAGCTGCAAAAGTCGTAGGAAGACTTCGAGGAGGTCCGGGTCGGAGCGCTCAAGTCCGATCGCCTGCAGGTTCGTGCAGCGCGAGCCCAGACGCACGCGGGGAATGAGTTCGCGCATCACCTCTTCGTCGAGCGCGATCGAAACCGCGATGAAGGGATGTTCCTTCGTCGCCCCCACCACCTGCCACATCGCGGGCATGTCCACGAGGGTGTAGAGCATGTCGCCCGCACCGTATTCATAAACGCGGTTCCCCACGATGGAGCGTTTGCGCCCCGAGAGCATCACGCCGAGCGAGCGGCGGTAA
>ENA-OPDH01000831-OPDH01000831.1-human-gut-metagenome-genome-assembly--contig:-NODE-831-length-23536-cov-2.784847_pt1 | contig 23536 bp, 14 predicted proteins | sample MGYA00241260_ERZ501500 | MGnify/ENA primary metagenome ERZ501500 (study PRJEB25962, sample SAMEA2042519) | human gut metagenome | biome: human gut; feature: human-associated habitat; material: faeces...
CCCTGCGCAAGACTGTGCTTTGGGTATTGCTGCTTGGAGGTACAGCCGTTTGCATCACGGGTGTGGCGTTAAGTGTGAATTATATAAGAAGAAAATGTTGCAAAAGACAAAAACTCTATTAACGAGAATAAACTTGTATGAATAAGAAAAGACTTGGAATATTCCTCGGCAGCATAGCCCTATTGATTGTCTGCAGCTTTGCGGCCTATCAATACTGGCTGGCTCCTACACGTATACTTATTATCAACGCAACCCTGGCACAAGCTGCCGACATTGCCCTGAACAATGACTGTGCCCGGATAGAAGTCAACTGCATCAAAAAAGAAGATGTGAAGGACCTTTCCGGCTATGACGCCATCGTGATGTACAGCAGGGGCTTGTATCTCGATGACAGCCAAGTTGCCGAAGTGGAACGGGTGGGTGCCGGCGGAGTACCGGTCTTTACCAATACGTTACGAAACTCCGCTTTCTCCATCAACTATAACATCACCAACGAGCAACAGCACACGTTGCGGGAGTACCTCAAGAACGGCAACAAACACAACTACCGGAATGCCTTACTCTACCTGCGCCACATTGCCACTCCCCACCGGTGGGGACACCAAGATTACGAGCCTCCCATCCCATTGCTAGAGAACATGTTCTACCACCGCGAATACGGCTGCTACTTCAGTACTCCGCAAGAGGTAACTGCCTATCTGAAAGAAAAAAATCTCTACCATGAGGACGGACGCAACCTTGCCCTGATTTCCGGACTCAACTTTCCGATGGAAGGAAACCGTGCCCACGTAGATTCCCTCATCACACGCCTGACACAAGCAGGCTTCAATGTCTACCCTTTCACTGCCGGAGGCCAACCGCGTGCCGATATGATACGTACCCTCCATCCCGATGCAGTAGTCTACCTACCTATGGGACGGCTGGGCAATGACTCACTCATCAACTGGCTGCACCAGGAAAACATTCCTTTATTCATGCCTTTCCCGCTGATTCAGCCCCACGAGGAATGGCTGAACCCCAATACCCCCGTCAGCGGCGGTACGCTGACTGCCCGTATAGTGGTGCCGGAGATAGACGGAGGCATGCTGCCCCTCTGCATCGCCACCCAAAACAAAAACAAGCAGGGATATTATCTGTACACCGCCGAAAATGAACGGATAGATGCCGTAGTGGACCATATTACCAAGTACATGTCCTTGAGAGACATGTCCAACAAAGAAAAGCGTGTTGCCATCTGCTACTTCAAGACTCCGGGAAAAGACGCTCTGCTGGCAAGCGGAATGGAAGTGATTCCTTCACTCTACAACTTCTTGAAACGCCTGCGCTCGGAAGGGTACGACGTCGGCGGACTGCCTGCCACTGTAGAGGAGTTCGGCAAGCGGATACATCGTGACGGTGCCGTCATGGGTTCGTATGCCAAAGGAGCGCAAGAACAGTTTTTGAAAACAGCACACCCGGTATGGTTGTCTACCGAGCAATACGAACAATGGGCACACGAAGTACTCCTTCCCGAGAAATATCAGGAAGTGACGGACAGATATGGAGATGCGCCCGGCAATCTGCTGGCAACAGAAGATAGTATCGCCATTGCCTGCCTGCAATTCGGCAATATCCTGCTCTTCCCCCAGCCCCGCCCGGCATTGGGAGATGATGAGTTCAAACTGGTGCACGGTATGCCGGTGGCGCCGCCCCACAGTTATCTGGCTCCTTATCTGTATATGCAAAAAGGTTTCAAAGCAGATGCGGTGATTCACTTCGGCACCCACGGCAACCTGGAATATACTCCCGGAAAGAATGTGGCACAGTCGCAGGCCGACTGGTCGGATGTACTGATTGGTAACCTCCCCCACTTCTACTTCTATACCACCGGAAACGTAGGCGAGGGTATCATTGCCAAACGCCGAACACATGCCGTACTGGTCACCCATCTCACTCCGCCCTACGTGGAGAGCGGTATGCGCCAACGCTATTCGGCCTTGCTGGAAGATATTCACAAAGTGCTGGACGAAGGGACTGCCAAACACCGGGCTCTGGGAATGAACATCAAAAAAGAGGCCATGCGCCTGGGGCTGCACCGCGACCTCAATCTGGATTCCATATCCGGCGAACCCTATACAGCCGAGGAGTTGGAACGTCTGGATGCCTTCACCGAAGAGATAGCCAACGAAAAGATACTGGGTGCGTACTACACCATGAACGAGCCTTATTCTGACCGCGACCTGCTGACTACCACTCTCGCCGTCGCTGCCGACCCGCTGGCATACGAAACGGCCCGCAAGGACCGCGATAAAGGTAAAATCACCACAAAGCAGTTGCAAGACTTTACCTATATAGCCCACCACTACTTGCCTGCTGCCAGGAAAAGACTGACTGCCTTACTCCAGAATCCACCCAAAGATACTGCATCTGTAGCACCGGAGCTTCGCCCCGCCCTGCTCTATCGCGAACAGTTGCTGGCCTCCACCGCCAACGAGCAAAATGCCATGGTGCGTGCACTCAGCGGGGGGACCGTATTTCCCGCTCCGGGAGGTGACCCCGTACTGAACCCGAACGTTCTGCCCACCGGACGCAACATGTACAGCATCAACGCCGAGAATACTCCCAACCCAAGGGCTTGGGAAGATGGGAAGCGATTGGCAGAAGCGACTTTAAAACAGTACATCAGCAAGCACGGCAAATATCCCCGGAAAGTAAGCTATACCTTCTGGGCAGGCGAATTCATCAATACGGAAGGAGCCACACTCGCTCAAGTATTCTGGATGTTGGGAGTAGAACCCGTACGCGATGACCAAGGCAGAGTGGTCGACTTGAAACTGGTGCCCAGCGAAGAACTGGGACGTCCGCGCATCAATGTGCTGGTGCAAGTCTCCGGGCAACTGCGCGACATCGCCGGTTCCCGCCTGAAACTACTGACCGATGCCATCCGTCGGGCATCGGAAGCCGGGAATGAGACCTATTCCAACTACGTGGCATCAGGTACATTGTTGCAGGAAAAATTACTGGTAGAAAAGGGAACTTCCCCCAAACGTGCCCGTGAAATGTCTGTGATGCGTGTATTCGGACCGGTCAACAGCGGATACAGTACCGGTATGATGGCCTATACCGAGCACAGCGGTTCGTGGGAAAGCGAAAAGGAAATAGCGGAAGGATATCTCAACAATATGGGTGCCTCTTATGGGGACGACGAAAATTGGGGAGACGTCCAGGAAGGTTTGTTTGCCTCAGCACTGTCCGAAACGGATGTTGTCATCCAGCCCCGTCAAAGTAACACATGGGGCCCCATCTCTCTGGACCATGTATATGAATTTACGGGCGGACTCTCGCTCACCGTCAAAACCGTGACCGGCAAGGAACCGGATGCCTATATGGCAGACTACCGCAACCGGACCAACCGCCGCATGCAGGATGCCAAAGAGGCCATTGCCGTAGAGACACGTTCCACCGTCTTGAACCCTACCTTTATACAAGAGCGGATGAAAGGCGGGGAAGGTTCGGCGCAGATGTTCGGCGAAATCTTCCGCAACATCTTCGGCTGGCACGTTATGCGTCCGTCGGCCATAGACAAGGAACTGTTCAATGACTTATATAGAATATATATAAAGGATGAGAATAAGCTGGGCATTCACGAATACTTCCTCCGTGTCAATCCCGCCGCATTCCAGGCCATGACAGCCGTCATGCTGGAAAGTGCCCGCAAAGGTTACTGGAAAGCATCTGATGAGCAACTGAAAACCACCGCCTCCTTGCATGCACAAATCACACGCGAGAAGGGTGCCGCCTGCACAGAGTTCGTTTGTGACAATACCAGGCTCCAATCGTTCGTTGCCGACCGGTTGAACAATAGTGAGAAGCAGCCCTATACCCGAAACATGCAGGAGGTACACGAAGCATCCGTAACCAATGACAAGAATGTCGTACTGAAAGAACACAAACTGGCTTCCGAACAAACGGTACGTAAGAACAGAGTGAACGGAGTGATTGCAGGCACTCTTGTCATCATAGGCTTCATCGGATTGGTCGTACTGTTGAAGAGAAGGAAAAAAGAATAAGAAACAGAGTATTATGGAATACGTCATTCATCTGTTAGCCCTATTCATCGCCCTCAATTTTCTATTGAAGGTGGGGTTCTATCCCCGCTGGGGAATGTGGACGGTTGCCGCAGGCTGTGCCTTTTTTGCGTGGCTGGTGACTCCGTGGATGACGGAACAGTCCAAGACCGTGGTGGCATCTTTTTTTGCTTCCCGCCCGCAGATGTTGAACTTGTCGGTATGTGTCACCCTGGAAGCTGCCGTAATGATAGCTTTCTGTTTCGACTGTTTCGCAGAAATGCGTACCCGCAACACGGCCTTCAAACAAGCGGTCACCCTCTTGCTGAAGCTATACCCCGGCATACTGATAGGCGGAGTAATCTGCTACGTCCTGGCGCTACTGCTTTTCTCTTTTCCCGGTCTTGATTTCGGCAGTCTCTCATGGATAGCAGCCGGTGTTGCAGTCGGTGCCGGTAGCCGTTTGCTGCGATATGCTATCGGTGACAAGCCGCTGCGCTTGGAAGTATTGTTCATTGTCAATATTTTCATTGTTATATTGAGCATCATTGCCACGGGCTATTGAAACGAATTAAAGAATTAAAAACTAAAAAGATATATGGAAACAATCTCAAACACACTGTTCTGGATTTCGAACGGGCTGCTGGTTCCCGTCATAGTCCTGCTGCTGCTACTCTTTCCATTCTCCTTGCGGGAGGTTTCTTCGGGGAGTTCTATCAACGGATGAAATTACAGAAGCAATTCGCTGAAACACTGGAGAACATCACCCCAGAGAATATAGACGGACTGCTGCAGCAACTCCCGTCGGCAGGTAACTCCCCTCTCCTCCGCAGCTTGTCCAAACTGTCCGCACACCGGGACGACGACGCCTACTGCGAACACCTGCTTGCCAATTATGAAGTGGAAGCCGAGAAGGAGTTGGGACGTTCGCGTACTTTCATCAAGCTGGGTCCTATGTTGGGACTGATGGGTACCCTCATCCCGATGGGTCCCGCACTGGTAGGTTTGGCACAAGGAGACATCTCCTCCATGGCCTACAATATGCAGGTGGCTTTTGCCACTACAGTGGTAGGACTGGTCATTGCTGCTGTCGGCATCATCACCCTGCAAGTGAAACAACGCTGGTATGCCCGCGAAATGAACGACTTGGAATATCTGTACAAAGTGATAAGCCGCCAAACGGCCGAAAAGGAATAACGGACTAACGATACGAAAACAATGAAGAGTAAGAGAAACAGATTACTGCACAGCGATTCGGACTCCGACCCCATGGGTACGGTAGCCAATCTTTTTGACGTAGCAATGGTCTTTGCCGTAGCCTTGATGGTGGCTCTCGTCTCCCGCTTCAATATGACGGAGATGTTTTCCAAAGAAGACTTCACCATGGTGAAGAATCCCGGAAAGGAAAATATGGAAATCATTACCAAAGAAGGGCAGGAAATCAAGAAATACACTCCCAGCGAAGACCCAAAGACCTCCGGTAAAAGAGGAAAGAAAGTGGGAGTTGCCTATCAGCTTGAAAATGGAGAGATTATCTATGTGCCGGAATAAGGGAATACAGTACCTATTAATAGCTATTTGGCCATCGCAGTATAACAACTATTAAGTATTTCACCCTCCGATAATGGTATGTACCTTTGCAGCGTTATATAAAATAAAACAATATATGATAAAGAAAAGACTTCTCACAGTTCTCCTTATGGGAGGAATCATCGCCACCGGTGCCTATGCACAAGCAGAAAAAGGTGACAGCGACGATATGACCAAGAAAACTCACGAGTTGAACCCGGTCGTAGTAACGGGTACGGGTACACATCAGCGACTGAAGAACACTCCGTCTCCGGTATCGGTTATCACTGCCAACGAGATAAAGCGTGCCGGTATCACCGACTTCCAGCAGGCCTTGACCATGATGGTACCCTCGCTCTCCTTCCGTCCGAACGCAATGGGGTCCTATCTGATGATGAACGGACTCTCCAACAAGCACGTGCTGATATTGGTCAACGGACGCAAGGTCACGGGAGACATTACCGGTAACATCGACCTCAACCAAATAGACATGACCCGCGTCAAACGCATCGAGGTACTGAACGGAGCCGCTTCTTCCCTTTATGGTTCGGATGCCATCGGCGGTGTAATCAATATCATTACCAACGAGCCTAAAGATGTGGTAGCCTTCAGCAGCAATAGCAGCTATACGAGAAAGAATCAATTCTCCCAAGGCTTGAATCTGGACATCGCCCAAGGAAAAATAGGGTCCTACACTTCCTATAAATACGACCACTCCGACGGTTGGCAAAACAGCCATCTGACAGAAGATGGAGAAGACATCATCGAAACGATTGCCCCGCTCTCCCTGGGCTACAGCTCGAATAACTTTTCGCAGAAGTTTACCTATGATGCTACGGACCAGCTTTCCTTCTATGCCAACGGTGGATACTATAACCGCGGACTCGAACGTCCGGTAGAACGCGAGGATATCACCGGCGGAAGCAAGTACAACACTACCTACGAAGGTTACAACTGGGGGGCAGGCGCCAAATACAAACTGAGTAAACGCAACGTTATCCAGTTCGACTATTCAGGAAACAATTACGCATCACGCTACAAATACCTGATAGAAAACAGCGGATACCTGCCCGGACAGTATGCGCTTACCAAGCTTCAGAAATTCCATGATGCCGAATTGAAAGGTATCTTCGGTTTTACAACCAACAGCACTACGGTGTTCGGTGTAGACTATCGCCGTGAAGTACTCCGCCGTCCCGACTCCGATTTGGACAAAAGTGTCTATACGACATCAGCCTACGGCCAGCATGAAGTGAAGCTATGGAACCATCTGACCGGTGTTGTGGGTGTACGCTACGACCATCACGAACAGACGGGCGGACGCTTCACCCCCAAAGTGGCAGCCATGTACAACATAGGCAACTTCAATGTACGTGCCACCTATGCTGCCGGATTCCGCGCTCCGGGAATTGACGAGCTCTACTACCACATGTTCAAGAAGACAATGGGTACACGAGCCACCATCTCATTGGGTGACGAGAACCTCGACCCCGAACGCAGCAACTATTACTCCATCAACATGGAATACCGCACCAACCGTTTCAGTGCTTCCGTCACCGGCTATCTGAACTATGTAAAGAACATGGTAACTTCCAAATCCACTAAATTCGATGACCTACCGGAAGCAGAGCAGAACCAGTTGCGTGAAGAGTTCCCCGAAATCGGTGACCTTTCATCCACGAAAAACCTAAGTGTCAAGAACTACTTCAATTTCGAGAAAGCTACCGTCAAAGGCTTTGAAGTGAACTTGAACGGCAATCTGTTCCCGGGCTTCACCCTGGCCGGAAACTATACCTACGCCTATGGACGCGGTCTGAACGAAGGAGGCGAATGGCAAAACATCGAACGCAGCATACGCCATACAGCCACCATCACCGGAAACTATACACACAGCTGGAGCGACTATACCTTGAACCTCAACTTGAACGGTCGTCTGCAAAGCAAAGTCTATTATCCGGGTGACGCGGACGGCAATGCTCCGGGCTACGGCATCTGGAACCTCAATACCCGCCATACCTTCGACGGCTTCCGCAACTTTGTCATCGAACCGGGCATCGGCATAGACAATATCTTCAACAAGAAGGACAACCGCCCGCTGAACAAGAACTTCGCCTTGTATTCCTCGGGACGTTCGGTAGTAGTCAGCCTGGCACTCAGACTAAAATAATTTCTCCATAACGCTTTTAGAAACAACAACAATTATGAAACATTTTTTCATCACTCTCTATTTACTCGGCATCAGCCTCTTCTCCTCCGCACAACAAGAGGAGAAGGCGGCTCTGCTCATCACCCATTATGGCAGTTCGGACCCTCAGACACGTGCCTTGACGCTCGACGTCGTGACCCGTGAGGCACAAGAAGCCTTTCCGCAGTTTACAGTGCGCGAAGCATACATCTCGCCGATTGTACGAAAAAGACTTGCCAAGGAGGGTGTGTACAAAGACAGCCCTACGGATGCACTGCTGAAACTTCGCGCCGAAGGCTACCAGACCATCTACGTCCAGAGCACCACCTTGATAGAAGGCAGTGAGATGACCTCCGTCCGCAGGGATGCAGACAAGCTCCGTCCCTTCTTCAAGGAGATAAAAGTGGGAAATCCCCTGCTCTACTCCGTCGAAGACTGCGAGAAGGTAATCGGTATACTGACCGCCGAACAGCCGGAAAAGAAAGAAGACATTGTCTATGTGGGGCACGGCAACCAGCTACCCAGCACGACTACTTACGCCATGCTCGACTTCATGATGAAAGCCCATGGACTGAAGAACTTCCACGTCAGCACCATTGAAGGATATCCTACCCTGGACGCAACCCTGCTGCAACTGAAAGAGACACGCCCCAAGAGCGTGACATTGGTTCCGTTACTGTTGGTATGCGGCAACCATACCAAGGAAGACATTGCCGGCGTGTGGAAGACGGAACTTGAAAAGCAAGGCTATCAAGTGAATGTACGCATGCAGGGACTGGGCGAAAACAAAGCCATCCGCCAGCTCTATATGGAACACATCAAAGCTATGCTAAAAGATTGATAACCAGCAAGCGTAAAAGGGCTACACCTTTTACATACCAAGGCTACACCCTTTGCTCCGGATGGCTACACCATTTCGGACAAAGGGTGTAACTCTTTTCAATGTACACAGATTACGGACATTTGTAACCATATTACGGATTCCTCCTCCTGCGATATGGAACTTTCCGGATTATTCTCTACATTTGTACAAAACTAACAGGAACGTTTATGGAAGAAGTAATCAAGCTCAATGCAGTAGACCAATACAACAAGATGTTCGGTCTCGAAACCCTGCACCCGCTGGTCAGCGTAGTCGACTTGTCCGAAGCCACCGGATACCCCAGACATTTCACGTTGAACTATGGCGTATACGCCCTTTTCCTCAAAAACACCAAATGCGGAGATATACGCTATGGAAAACAGTTTTACGATTACCAGGAAGGCACGGTAACCAGCTTCGCCCCGGGCCAGGTGACTGAGGTCAACATGCCGGAAGGTATGCAGCCCAGCGCCTCCGGCCTGCTGTTCCACCCCGACCTGATAAAAGGCACCTCGCTGGGACAAGGAATAAAGCAGTATTCCTTCTTTTCCTATTCCTCTACCGAGGCACTGCATTTGTCCGAAGACGAGAAAGAAATCTTCCTCGACTGTCTGAAGAAGATTAAGATGGAAATCCAACGCCCCATCGACAAGCACAGCAAGGGTCTGATTGCACGCAACATCGAACTGCTGCTGGACTACTGCATGCGTTTCTACGAACGCCAGTTCATCACCCGCTCGGCAGCCAACAAAGATATCCTGATGAAATTCGAAGCACTGATAGACGACTATTTCCAGAGCGACAAACCGCAGACCGAAGGACTGCCTTCCGTGAAATACTTCGCAGACAAAGTGTTCCTCTCCTCCAACTATTTCGGAGATTTGGTGAAGAAGGAAACCGGAAAGACGGCGCAGGAATATATCCAGAACAAAATCATCGACCTGGCCAAAGAAATGATTATAGGAAGCGGGAAGACGGTCAGCCAGATTGCCTATGAACTGGGATACCAGTATTCGCAGCACTTCAACCGCGTGTTCAAGAAGAACGTAGGCTATACTCCGAGCGAATACCGGCACTTGCAGGTTTAGACAATAAAGTTTCACCACAGATTACGCGGATTAGCACAGAGTTTTTTCGGTTTCATCAAATATAAGTTCTATCTTTGTATGCCAATAGAACATATGGATATGAAACACCCCAAAATAATTGTTGCCGGCATCGGACCGGGCAATGAATCGGATATAACTCCCGCCGTAATTTCCGCTTTGCAAGAATCAGATGTAGTGGTGGGATATAAGTATTATTTCCAATTTGTAATCCCTTATCTCCACCCCTCAACAACATGCATAGATACCGGCATGAAGCGTGAGCGCGCCCGTGCCGAGCAGGCTTTCGAGCTGGCAGAGCAGGGAAAGACGGTCTGCGTCATCAGTTCCGGGGATGCGGGCATCTATGGTATGACGCCGCTTGTCTACGAGATGAAGCGGGAAAGGAACAGCAACGTGGAAATCGTTTCGCTGCCGGGCATCAGCGCTTTCCAAAAGGCAGCCTCACTGCTGGGAGCTCCCGTGGGACATGACTTCTGCGTCATCTCCCTTTCAGACCTGATGACTCCCTGGGAACGTATTGAAAGACGTATCACCGCAGCCGCTGCCGCCGACTTCGTGACGGCAGTCTACAACCCCAAAAGTGAAGGACGCTACTGGCAGCTTTACCGCTTGAAAGAACTCTTTCTGCAGGAAGGACGCTCACCGGAAACACCCGTGGGATATGTACGCCAAGCAGGACGCCCGGAACAAGCGGTACACATCACCACGCTGGGAGATTTCAATCCCGAAGAGGTGGATATGTTTACAGTCGTATTGATAGGCAACTCACAGTCCTACGAATGGAACGGAGCCTTCATCACTCCGCGCGGCTATTACCGGGACACGAATACCGAAGCCACGGGCATCGGGCAAGACATCATGATTCGCAGTTTCCGTACCATCGAAAAGGAACTGAAGAACAAGCATATTCCCCTCGACCATAAATGGGCTTTACTCCATGCCATACATACCACCGCCGATTTTGAAATGGAGCATCTGCTGCATACGGACGAAGGTGCCGTGGCTTCCTTGTATCAAGCCATCGAGAAAGGCGGAATCAAGACGATTGTCACAGACGTCACGATGGCAGCCAGCGGTATCCGCAAAGGAGCTTTGCAGCGGCTGGGCATAGAGGTGAAATGTTACCTCGGCGACCCGCACACGGCGACGATGGCTGCAGAGAAAGGCATCACCCGTACCCAGGCAGGCATCCGCCTGGCTGTGGAGGAGCATCCCGATGCTTTCTTTGTATTCGGCAATGCACCTACGGCACTTATGGAACTCTGCGACCTGATACGTAAGGGCAAGGCACATCCGGCGGGCATTGTTGCCGCACCGGTAGGCTTTGTGCATGTGCAGGAGTCCAAACACATGGTGAAACCCTTTACGGAAATACCCAAGATTATCGTAGAAGGACGTAAGGGAGGCAGCAACTTGGCTGCCACGCTGGTGAACTCCGTGTTGTGCTACAACGATGCGGAGCAGTTGCGCCCGGGCAGGGATGTGTAAGTGAAAAGAGACATTCCATAACATTACTTGTTACGACCGATAACATTACTTGTTATGCCCCTTTACATTACTTGATATTTTCATAAGATTACCCGTTGAATGAAACACAGATTTATAATCATAGGAATGGATGACAACCGTTCCCCCTTCTTTCCACCGGAAGCACTGGCGCAGATACGGAAGGGGAAGGTTTTCTCCGGTGGCATACGGCATAAGGAGATTGTCGGTCCTCTGCTGCCTGCCGGGGCCGAATGGATTTCCATCACCGTACCGCTGGACCGCGTCTTTTCCCGTTATGAAGAAATATTTGCCCGCTTCGAAGAGACGGCGACGGACGACTCCATCATTGTATTCGCTTCCGGCGACCCGTTGTTCTTCGGTTTTGCCAATACCATAAAGCGCAAGCTTCCCGGGGCAGACATTCTGCTCTATCCCGCTTTCAATTCCTTGCAGACATTGGCACACCGCCTCGTCATGCCGTATGACGACATGCGCACCGTCTCCCTGACAGGACGCCCCTGGCAGGAGTTCGACCGTGCCCTCATAGAGCGTGCCCCCAAAATAGGCATCCTCACCGACCGCGAACATACCCCGGCCACCATTGCCGCCCGCATGCTGGAATACGGGTACTCCCACTACACACTATACATCGGCGAGCATCTCGGCAATCCCGAAAAGGAACGCATACGCCGGATGACACCCCAGGAAGCGGTTTCCGGTGACTTCGAACATCCCAACTGCCTGCTGCTGGACAGCCATCCCGGACAATGCCGCACAAACTCCCTGCACGGTAGCGAAGCCCCAGACTTTCCAGTCCGTCCCTTCGGCATCCCCGATGAAGAGTTTGCACATCTTGACGGACGCGCCCGCATGATAACCAAGGCTCCCATCCGCCTGCTCACCCTGCAGGCATTGGAACTGAACCGCCGCCGCGTCTTCTGGGACATCGGTTTCTGTACCGGTTCCGTCTCCATCGAAGCCCGCCTGCAATTTCCTCATCTCGCCGTCATCTCCTTCGAGATACGCCCCGAAGGAAAAGAGCTGATGGACACCAACTCCCGCCGCTTCGGCGCACCGGGCATTACGGCGGTAACCGGAGATTTCCTGCACACCGACCTCACTCCCTTTGCCCGCCCCGATGCCGTCTTCATCGGTGGACACGGCGGACATCTGGAGGAAATGATAGAGAAAGTGAAACAAGTGCTGCACCCCGAAGGCTGCATCGTCTTCAACTCCGTATCGGCAGAAAGCAAGGAGGCGTTCTGCCGAGGAATCGAGCGGAACGGAATGGTGCTCCACCCTTCCACCCATATCGCCTTGAACGAATATAACCCCATTGAAATTATGAAAGCCACGCTTTCTTAAACATACCCATTATGAAAACAGCTATTATTCTAATCTCCGAAGCCGGTTTGAGCATAGCCCAATCAATACTCAACGAACTTCCCGACTCCGAAATCTTCACCCTCAGGCACGAAGAGGGATGCACACATATAGAATCCGCCGGCAAATTCACAGCGGAAAACTTCAACCGCTATGATGCCTTTGTCTTCATTGGCGCCATGGGAATCTGTGTCCGCACCATCGCTCCTTGCGTGAAGAACAAATATACCGACCCTGCCGTGGTTTGCGTGGACAGTACCGGTAAATTTGCCATCTCCGTACTTTCCGGACACATCGGAGGAGCCAACGAACTGACCCACCAGGTAGCGAATATCCTCGGGGCCGAACCGGTAGTCACCACGCAAAGCGACTGCACCGGTCTATGGGGACTCGATACCCTGCCCCAACGTTTCGGGTGGTTTCCGGTCATCAACGCCGAGCCCTCCACCCTCCTGTTGGCAGAACTTGCCAAGACGCCCGAAGAGAAAAAAAGAGTATGCATGAACGAGCATATCAGCCTCTTCGTTTCTGGCAAGCCCACCGCCCTGCTGCTCACGGTGCGCAATGAAGGCACGGACTGGATGGAGGCGCCCCTGCCGCCTCATGTAGAAGTATTCTACCGGGTGCAGGACATTAAACCTTCACGCTTCAAACTGATTCTGTGCGTATCTCCCCAAGTCCCCAACTTCCCGGAAATGCCTATGATATGCTACGTGCCCTGTGTCGTACACCTCGGCATCGGCCTTGCCCGGCTGGCAGGTCCCGTGCGGAAAGTGGAGAAAGAGATTATGAACACGCTGAAGGAATACGGCATCATGCCCCAAAGCATCGCCTCCATCTCCACGATTAAAGCCAAAAGTGACGAACCGGTAGTGAAAGCGCTCCAAAAGAAGTTCCCGGTCTACTTCTATACAGCCGAGGAACTGGCAGAGATAGAGGTGCCCCATCCCAGCAAAACCGTTATGAAGCACATGGGTACCCCCAGCGTCAGCGAAGCCGCCGCCTTACTGAGTGCAAACAACTCCCGGCTGCTGGTGCCCAAGAAGAAAGGAGAGAACTATACCGTGGCCGCCGCCCTTGACATAAGAACTGTGCGCCAGGGCCACATCGAAATAGTGGGTGCCGGCCCGGGCGACCCGGACCTGGTTTCCGTACGCGGACGCCAAATGCTGGAACGCGCCGACCTCATTCTGTATGCCGGCAGTCTCGTTCCCAGGGAGCTGACTCTCTGTGCCAAGGCCGGGGCTACCGTACTCAGCTCCGCTTCCATGGATTTGGAAGAACAATTTGAAGTGATGAAGAAGTTCTATGACAAGGGAAAATTCATCGTACGCCTGCATACGGGTGACCCTTGTATCTATGGTGCCATTCAGGAACAAATGAACTACTTTGACCAGCACGGTATGAGCTACCACATCACCCCCGGCATATCCTCCTTCCAGGCGGCGGCAGCTGCCTTGAAGTCGCAGTTCACCATTCCGGAAAAAGTGCAAAGCATCATCCTAACACGCGGCGAAGGACGTACGCCCATGCCCGAACGCGAAAAGCTACATCTCATGGCACGCTCACAAAGTACCATGTGCATCTTCCTCAGTGCAAGCATTGCGAAGCAGGTGCAGGAAGAACTGTTGCAGGAATATCCGGAAACTACCCCCGTAGCTGTCTGCTACCACTTGACATGGAAAGACGAACAAATATTCAGGGGGGAACTCAAAGACCTTGCCAGAATAGTGAAGGAAAATAACCTCACCTTGACAACCATGATTGTCGTAGGCGAAGCCATCGGCAACCGTGAAGGTCTGTCACGGCTCTATGCACACGAGTTCAAGCATCTGTACCGGAAATAAATCAACGATTAATCACCCATAAACATTCAAACATGATATTAATATTTGGCGGAACCACCGAAGGACGCATAGCCATCCAAACCCTTGAAGAAGCCGGAAAAACTTTCTACTATTCTACCAAAGGGGATGAGCAGGACGTACTTCTGCATAATGGCATCCGCCTGCAAGGCGCGATGGATGCAATAGAAATAGAAACATTCTGTGCACAGCATCACATAAAGCTGCTGATAGACGCCGCGCACCCCTTTGCCACACAGCTGCATGAGACTCTGGAACAAGTCTCCGTGGAATCGAATATCCCCGTCATCCGTTTCGAGCGTATCTTCCCGAAACGCGATGAAGAACACATCACCTGGTGCAGGGATTATGACGATGCCATCGAGAAGATACAGAAAGAAAAGATTTTCATCTTACTTGCACTGACCGGCGTACAGACCATAGGTAAGCTGAAGCCTTTGTGGCAGAATGCCTGCTGTTACTTCCGCATCCTCGACCGTGACAGCTCGCGCAAGCTCGCCCGGGAACAAGGTTTCTCCGAGAAGAACCTCTACTACTACACGCCCGGAGAAGACGAGCAAGTCCTGATGAAACAGCTTCATCCCGAAGCCATCCTCCTCAAAGAGAGCGGAATGTCCGGCGGATTCTGCGAGAAGGTGGAAGCTGCCCGGCAACTGGGTATACGCATCTTTGCCATCTGCCGCCCCAAGACATCCGACAAGTTTATCTGTGTAAACGGCGAGCATGGCCTGCGCCGCATAATCGAGAAACATTTACCCGACTTCTTCCCCCTGCGCAGCGGACTGACCACCGGAACATGTGCCGCCGCTGCCGCCGTAGCCGCCACCTGGGATGTATTCAATATCTACTTCAAAAAGCGTCCTACGGAATTTCCGGTAGTTCTTCCCAACGGAGAAACCATCCAGGTTCCCGTAGAGCCTCAGCGCCATATTCCCCACTCCGACCTTCTGGAAAACGGTGACGGCATGTTCGAGACAAGCGCTACCGTCATCAAGGATGCCGGCGACGACCCGGACATCACCAACGGAATGAAAGTTGTGGCCAATATAGCCATACCTTTCCGCATAGACGACCCGCTGCCGGAAGACACTCCCCAGGACGACTACAACATCATCGTCTGCGGCGGCGAAGGCGTAGGTGTCGTCACCATGCCCGGTCTGGGACTTGAGCTCGGTAGCTCTGCCATCAACGACACCCCGCGCGAAATGATAAAGAAGAACGTCAAGCTATGGCTTGAACGCCTCCATATTGCCAAACAGCCCAATCCTATTCTCATTACCATCTCCATCCCCGGTGGAGAAGAAATAGCCAAACGCACCTTCAATCCCCGCCTCGGTATCGAAGGAGGCATTTCCATTATCGGGACCTCCGGCATCGTGAAGCCATTCTCCTCGGAAGCCTTCATCAATTCCATCCGGAAGTCCATGGAAGTGGCAAAGGCAACCCGGAACCCTCGTATCGTCATCAGCTCCGGCGCAAAGAGCGAACGTTTCATCAAGGCGTATTATCCCGACCTCCCCACCCAGGCTTTCGTGCATTACGGCAACTTTATCGGCGAAACCTTGAAAATAGCAGCCGAAGAGCAAGTACCGCACGTCACCCTCGGCGTGATGATGGGAAAGGCCGTGAAACTGGCCGAAGGCAATCTGGATACCCACAGCAAGAAAGTGACCATGAATAAGGAATTCATTCAAGACCTGGCACGCCAGACGGGATGCAGCGAAGAAACACTTGCCGCCATCGGACAGATGAACCTGGCGCGCGAACTCTGGGACATCATTCCCGAAGAGCTGCTGGAAAAGTTTGGCAAGGCACTGATTGAGCTCTGTCACCGGCACTGTGCCCCCTTACTGCCCAATGGCGAACTAACAGTATTACTCATAACCGAAAACGGAAAAATTTACTCATGAAGAAGAAGATAATCATTACCGTCTGTATGGCAATGACCGTACTGACCGGTCTGGCACAAAGCCCGCTGTCCTTTCATGCAAAAGCTGGAATCGGTACCTCCCATTTTCATGGAAAACACTCCAGTAGTGACACCCAAATAGCTTACAAAGCTGGTGTCGGTGCAGAATATGTCCTCAACAAGACCTGGGTGCTGCAATCCGCATTGGAGTTTGTGTCCATCGGCGGTAAAGACGAGATAAGCCACATCGGCAAGGCCAAAATGCATGAACTGTATCTGCAAATCCCCCTCATGATAGCGGCCCGCCTCCATCTGGGCAGGGATTATCATGCCTCGCTGAGCGTCGGCCCTTATGCGGCCATAGGCGTGGCAGGCAAGACCTCCGGCGAGACCTACGATTATAGCAGCAGCAGTATGCAGGGAGGATACCAGTTCAAGATAGACACTTTCGGCAGTATGGTAGACGGGAAAATGGGTAACAACCGTTTCGATGCAGGTATTGCCCTGGGACTTACTTTTGAATACAGAAGATTCATCATCGGTGCAGAGACACAAGTGGGACTGGTAAAAGTCAATGAGCAGATAAACCAGATGATAGGTCATTCGGAAGAAGGAGGATATTTTCCCAAGAACTTCGCCGCATTCTTTACGCTGGGGTACCGGTTCTGGTAAGGGAACATTTTGCCATACAGAGTTGTTTAGTATACAAACAGATACTCAACAATATAAACTGAATAATATGGCAAAAAGAATTCCTATCCTGCTGGCAGCAATGACAGCCCTCACCTTCGCCCCTCAAACAGCAGAGGCATGTACCGGTATCACCCTGACGGCCAAAGACAATGCGCACGTCGTAGCCCGCACCATCGAATGGGGAGGCAGTGAGCTGAACAGCCAGTACGTCATCGTACCGCGCGGTTATTCGCAACAATCACTGACACCCGGAGGCAGTCTGTCCGGCATGGAGTTCACCTCACGCTATGGCTACGTAGGCCTGGCAGTGGAGCAAAAGGAGTTCGTGGCCGAAGGTCTGAATGAAGCCGGGCTCTCCGCCGGGCTGTTCTACTTTCCCGGATATGGCAAATATGAGGAGTACGACCCCACACGAAAAGCGTCGAGCATAGCCGATTTACAATTGGTATCATGGCTGTTGGGAAGCTTTTCTACTGTGGACGAGGTAAAGGAGGCTATTGAAAATGTGACGGTCATAGCCATTGACCCACGCGCCTCCACCGTACATTGGCGGATTGCAGACAAGACCGGCCGCCAACTGGTATTGGAGTTCATCGACGGACAGCCCCGTTTCTATGAAAACAAACTGGGAGTATTGACAAACTCCCCCGGCTTTGACTGGCAGATGACCAACTTAAACAATTATGTGAACCTCTACCCGGGCAGTGCCGAAAGCAAATCGCTGGGCAATGTGACTATAGCCCCTTTCGGTTCGGGAAGCGGCTTTTTGGGAATTCCGGGAGATGTGACTCCCCCTTCCCGCTTTATCCGTGCCGCTTTCTACCAGACTTCTACACCACCACAGAATACCGCACAGGAAACCGTTCTCCAATGTTTTCAGATACTGAATAACTTTGATATACCCGTAGGCATCGAGTTTCCCCTCGGCCAGGTTCCTGCCAATATTCCAAGTGCCACCCAATGGACATCGGCCACAGATATGACAAACGGTATCATCTACTATCGCACCATGTACAACAGTACAATCAGAAGCATTGATTTGAGACAGATAGACTTCGGGCGCATCGAGTACCATGCAGCTCCCCTCGATAAAGTGAAGCGGCAACCGATAGCTCCCGTGAAAATTGAATAGGGACGCAGAAACTTCAAGATTGCCGCTGTTGCAGTTGTTCCGCCTCCTTCCTCTTCATCTCCGCCAGCACCCCGCAGGTCAATGGAATGGCGAGGAAGAAGGTCAGCATGTCCGACGCCGCCTGGCACATCTCCACCCCTTTCAGTCCTAAGAAATAAGGAAGAATGAAGATGAGGGGGATGAAGAACAGCCCTTGACGGGCAGAGGAAAGTATCGTAGCGCGTACGGGCTTGCGGATAGTCTGCAGCATCATGTTGCTGACCACAATCCATGCACCCAACGGATAGGTGATGAACTGCCAGCGCAATGCTGCCGCACCGGTAGCTACAACAGCAGGGTCTCCCTTGCGGAAGATGGAGACAATCTCCTCGGCATATCCCATACCTGCCACCGCACAAACCAGCAAAAAGAAAAAGCCTACCTTCACACAGAACCAGAATCCTTGGCGCACTCTGGCATACAGTCCGGCACCATAATTGAATCCGCATACCGGTTGGAAGCCTTGCCCGAAACCAATTAGGAAAGCATTGATAAACATAGAGATACGCGTCACAATGGACATCCCTGCAATAGCTGCGTCACCATATGCACCGGCCGCCACGTTCAGCAAAATGGTTGCCACGCTTGCCAGTCCCTGCCGGGTGAGTGACGGAGTTCCACCCCCAATAATTTCCTTGATGAAAGCCAGTGTAGGCGTAAAGTTTCTGTAACGTATACGTATATTTCCTCCTCTGCGCCCCATATATAGCAAAAGGATGAAACTACATATCTGGCTGACTACTGTGGCAAGTGCGGCACCGGATATGCCCATATCGCATACAAAAATCAGGATAGGGTCGAGCACCACGTTGATGACCGCCCCACTCACAATCCCCACCATGGCATACGCCGCATTACCTTGAAAACGTATTTGGTTATTCAGCACCAATGAGGCGGTCATAAAAGGAGTACCCAGCAGAATGATTCCCAAATAGCGCTCCGTATACGGAAGAATAGTAGGCGTCGACCCCAAAGCAAGGGAAAGCGGTGTAAGGAACAGCAATCCCAGCACAGCCAGAGCCGCTCCGATAAACAAGGCAAAAAAGAAGCCGGTGGATGCCATCTTCTCGGCACTCTCCGTTTCCTGCGCCCCCAACTTACGGGAGATGTAGTTCCCCGAACCATGACCGAAGAAGAATCCCACAGCCTGGATAATGGACATCACAGAAAACACGATACCTACGGCAGCCGTAGACTGGGTATTTATTTTACCCACAAAATAGGTATCTGCCATGTTGTAGAAGGACGTCACCAGCATGCTGATGATGGTCGGCACAGCCAATGACGTAATCAGCCGGGGGACCGGAGTCGTCGTTAAGTGGACATAATTATCCTTTGCAGAATGGTGCATCATAGGGAATGGAATGACAAGACTATTTGCAGCAATTTCTCAATGGAGTACACTGTTACCGGCTCCTTGCCCGGTCGATGGAATACGAAGCTGCCGTCTCCCTTCAAATCTCCGGTTTCGATATAAATCTCCGATTCAACATTCCGGTTTGCCAGAATCCCGTTTCTCTGGAGTGCCTTGCGCACCATGGCATACTTCTGCCCGTGGCCCGCCAAGCGTATCTGGGAGGTATATTCATTGGCTACCCTGAACAGTCCCGTTTCCAAATCAAAGGCAATACCCTTACGGGCAAAGAAGTTGCTCAGGCTGCCGTTCAACGAAAGGTCCTCGGGCGTACCGATAGTTACGCCGTTCACCTTGTCCATCAGCCATATTTTGTCCGCTATCTGCAGGGCCAGTTCCAGGTCGTGAGTAGAAAGGAAAATCGTCTTGTCCGTTTGCCGGCTGAGCTGGTGAAGCAGTTGCATCATCTCTACTTTACTGGGAAAATCAAGGAAAGCTGTCGGTTCATCCAGATAGATGACGGGAGTTTCCTGGGCGAGCGCCTTGGCTATCATCACCTTCTGCCGTTCACCGTCACTCAGCGTATGCACCATGCGGTGTGCCAGATGGGGAATGCCTACCAGGGCGATGGATTTGTCCACCACAATCTTGTCCTCTTTCGAAAGGGTTCCCCAGAAACCGGTGTAGGGGCTACGCCCCAGACCTATCAGTTCTACGACGGACATATTGCGTATATCGCACTTCTCCGTCAGCACCACGCTGATGACGCGCGAAAGCTGCTTGTCGGTATAGTCCCATATCTCTTTTCCTTCAATAAATATGTTTCCTCCAAGTTTCGGCTGGAAGGCGGACAGCGTACGGAGCAACGTGGACTTCCCCACTCCATTGGCTCCCAACAGGCAAGTCAGCTCACCACTGTTAATTCCGGCGCAAATGCCGTCTGCCACCACTTTCACATCCCCCTTACCGGGGTAACCGATGGAAAGATTCTCTATATGTATGGTTTCCTTATTCATTCAATTCTCCTTTCCGTTTTCTAAAAAGTACAGAAGCCACTACCGGCGCACCTACCAGTGCCGTCACCGAGTTGACCGGCAAAGCTCCCTCGAAGCCGGGCATACGGGCTATCAGATTGCAGACCAATGCCAGGGAAGCGCCTACCAGCAATGTGGCAGGCATCAGTACCCGATGGTCCGAAGAGTGGAAGATGGCACGGCACAGATGGGGAACCGCCAATCCGATAAACATAATCGGACCGCAATAGGCCGTTACAATAGCCACCAGCACGCCGGAGCATGAGATAACCAGCAGGCGTGCCCGCTTGATGTTCAGTCCCAGATTGCGTGCATAGCCATCGCCCAGCAGCAACAGATTCATCGTCTTTATCAGCAGGAAGGACAACGGAAGCAGCACAGCCATGATGCAGACAAACAGCACCATCTGGTCGCCCGAAACACGGGCAAAGCTACCCAATCCCCAAATGACATATGCACGTATATCTTCCTCCACACTGAAATATTTCAATACGCCGATGACGGCACTTGCCACATAGCCTATCATCACACCGATTATCAGCAGCGTCACGTTGCCCTTCACCTTCTGGGAGACATAGACAATGAGCGCCATCACAGCCAGCGCACCGATAATGGCGGCAACCGACAAGGCAACCTCGCCCATATACCCCAAACGGCTCAATGCCACACCGCCCATCCCCCCGGACAGTAATACCACACAAGCCACACCCAGGCTGGCACCTGAACTGATGCCCAATACCGAAGGCCCTGCCAGCGGATTGCGGAACACCGTCTGCATCTGCAGACCGCTGACTGACAGCCCTGCTCCCGCCACCAATGCCGTCAACGCTTGGGGCACGCGGGACTTCCAGATAATATTCTGCCAAATAACGGATTCATCCGTATTTCCCCACAATATGTTCCACACGGAGCGCAGAGGAATGTGAACCGACCCCAAAAGCAGGTTCAGCAGGAAAAAAAGAAAGATAGATGCCAGTGTCAGCAACATCAACGGAAGTACGGGTCTTTTTATCATTTCAGCAGTTCGTAGTAAGTCGGTTTATAGTCAGGCAACAAATCGGGATGGAAAGCATGTATCAAGTCTTCCAATACAATTTCGGGCTGCATGGGCATACTTTCGTAGAAGGGTTTCTCACGCATGTTGCAGTATACCACTCCCTTCTCACGAAACGCACGGAAGTCGGCATAACGCGGGTCGAGGGACTTCAAGGCATCATACGTGAATGTCCCGTCATAGCTGTTGACAATGCGCCAATAGTCGGCACTCTCCGCCTGGCTATATACGGTTTCAAAATCCAGCGTGACACCTCCCGAACGGGGATCGTCTTTCAAGAAATAATCCGCACCGGCATCACGGAACAGTTCGGCAAGAAAGCTCTTTCCTCCCACTGCATACCAGTTGCCACCCCGTATCTCGCCGCTGAATACCATCGGACGCTTCTTCACGTTGGCAGCCAGCTCCTTCAATTCGTTATAGCGCTTCTCTATCGCAGCAAACTTTTCATTCGCCTCCACTTCCTGGCCTATAAACATGCCGATGAATTTTATCCATTCAGCCTGCCCCAACGGGGTCATCTCCTTATATCCCAAATGGGGAACCAGTGGAATACCGATTTCCCGCATGGCATCATATCCGCCCCGCTTGAAAGGAGAGATAAAGATAACATCCGGATTCATGCTCATTATCACTTCATTATCAAAGTTCCCTTCGATACCAATCTTCACGGTCTCGCCGGACTTCAAACGTTCGTTCATCTCCTTGTTGAAGAGATGGCGCGTACTGGTGATGCCCACCACATAATCGCAGGCATCCAGACGGATGAAGTTGGAAAGTTGCAGGGATGTCATGCACATAACGTGCTCTACCGGCGTTTCAATCACCGTATAGTCGCTCGGTATACCGACAGGCTTTATGCCTTTCGGTACCAGTGCGTAATGGAAGGTGTTGCCGTTTTCTTTCTGAGGGTCGTGTATATCCACCAGGCGGACATGGTGCGGCAAGTACTTCACCGTATAGCCTTTGGCATAAAGCGGTACAATGGTAGCTGCCGTGTCTGTCATAACCGGAGAATAGCCCGTTTCGGAAGAAGATTCGGTAGTAGTCTGTCTTGATTTTAAGCCGCAAGAGGTTACGCATAAAATGCACAGCAGTGCAATGCCTATGGCAGATATCCGGGTCATGACTATTGGGGTTTATAGAATTCGGGCACAATATTCGTCATTTTTGGGGAGATACGCAAATGCTCTTCCTGCAAATTGACGGATATTGTGCCTAAATAATCTTTAAAAGCCCATCAAGTCATTCAGTGCTTCACTCATGCTGGGATGTGTAAAGACAAAATCACGGAGGAAGGTATATTCCTGCCCGGTCTTCATAGCCATTGCCACCAGGTTGATGACCTCGCTCGATTCCGGACCAAACAGCGTACATCCCACTATCTTGTCCGTATCGGCGTCCACCACCACCTTGAAGAGTCCGTTCGTATCGCCCAAAGTCCTGGCACGCGGAATGGCGGCTACCGGCAGCTTGTTGACCTTTATATTCAATCCCTTCTTGCGTGCTTCCGCTTCGCTCAGCCCGATGCGTGAAAGCGGCGGGTCGATGAATACCGAATAGCTCACCGGGTCACGGTCGGACACCTTGCGTTCTCCTGCCCCGAAAAGGTCTTCGCGCAGGATGCGGTAATCATCCAAAGAAATGTAGGTAAACTGCAAACCGCCCTTTACATCACCGATAGCATGTATCTTGGGGTTGGTAGTCTGCAAATAGTCGTCCACCACAATGGCACCGCGCTCATTCACCTCTACACCGGACGCCGCCAGATTCAAGCCAGCCGTATTCGGACGCAGGCCGGTAACACGCAGGAT
>ENA-OPDH01000832-OPDH01000832.1-human-gut-metagenome-genome-assembly--contig:-NODE-832-length-23498-cov-3.320778_pt1 | contig 23498 bp, 15 predicted proteins | sample MGYA00241260_ERZ501500 | MGnify/ENA primary metagenome ERZ501500 (study PRJEB25962, sample SAMEA2042519) | human gut metagenome | biome: human gut; feature: human-associated habitat; material: faeces...
TCCGTGGGCAGCTGCTTATGTACACGAAATTATGCAGGAAGACCCTGACATCCTGTCGAAGGCTTTCGAAGCCAAACCGGCAGATTTGACCTGGTATCGCTGCACAACCCCGAAGGAAAGGCCTGCTTATAGCAAACATCTGTCGGAACTACCGGAAGCCAAAGTCTTCAAACAAGCAGGTACTGCCCTGATGAATACCGATATAGGGCATCATGCCAACAATGCCATGCTTTCTTTCCGAAGCAGCCCTTATGGTTCCACATCCCATGCCCTGGCCAATCAAAATGCTTTCAACACCTTCTTTGGGGGTAAGGCTATCTTTTATAGCAGCGGGCATCGTACAGGATTTACAGATGATCATTGTATGTATGCCTACCGGAATACCCGTGCCCATAACTCCATATTAGTAAACGGTATGGGTCAGAAGATAGGAACAGAAGGCTATGGTTGGATTCCCCGCTACTATGAAGGTGAAGAAATCTCTTACGTTGTAGGCGATGCCTCCAACGCCTATGGGAAAGTAGTTTCTCCGTTGTGGCTGGAACGCGGACGTTTATCCGGCACTCAATTTACACCGGAGAAAGGTTGGGATGAAAATAAGCTAGAATTCTTCCGAAGACATATCGTTCAGCTCGGACGCTCGGGTTTGTTTGTTGTTTACGATGAACTGGCCGGTAAAGAACCGGTAGAATGGAACTATCTGCTACATACGGTGGAACTGCCTATGGAGGTGGGTAAGGAAGAAGGAGGATTGCGCATCCTGGGTAAGAATAAAGCGGATGGAATATCGATAGCTCATTTATATTCTTCACAGGAGATGACTTATGCACAAACGGATACATTCTTTGTAGCCGCCCTTGACTGGAAAAAGCGTCTTGGCAAGGCTCTTGCTAATCATTATCATTTTACGGCAACGACAACTCCTTGCAATAAAGTGTTTTTTCTCAATATAATCGATGTACATGGAAACAACCGCGCCGATGCCGTGATAAATCATCAGGGAAATCGCATTACAGTAGAAGGATGGGTTATTGAATGTAATCTGGATAGTGAAGGCAAAGCGTTCCTGCACATAGAGAATACACAGAACGGTGCTTCACTGGACTTCAACTATAATTCGAATAAGGGTGCTACGACTATCGTCGATCAGATAGGCGGAAAGAGAATAGAGAAAAGACTGGTTGATTCCTTACCGAAACCTGAAATATAAAACCGAATATTAAATCATGAAAGTTACTAATATGGTTAAACAAATTCCAATGAAGCATCTGGCATTTTTTTCTTTGCTATGCTCTTCTGCGGCTTCTGCGGCCGAACGTCCCAATATCATCTATATATTCACGGATCAACAGACAGCCAGCGCCATGAGTTGTGCCGGAAATCCGGACCTGCACACTCCCAATCTCGACCGATTGGCAGCCGCCGGTGTAATGTTCAATAATGCTTATTGCACCGCTCCGCTCAGCGGTCCTTCACGTGGAGCCATGTTTACGGGGCATTATCCGGATGCAGTAGGACTGTCAGTCAATGGTTCACCGATACCCGACTCGCTCAGGACACAGACATTAGGCACCTTAATAAAGAATGCCGGATATGATTGTGCTTATGGCGGTAAATGGCATCTTCCTCTTCTTGATGTCCCCGACAAAGAATACGGCTTCGACAACATTTACAAACATAGTGACGACGGACTGGCGGAAGCTTGCGCCGAATACCTCTCACGCAAACATAAAAAGCCTTTTTTCCTGGTAGCTTCTTATGACAATCCACACAATATCTGCGAATACGCACGGAGCCAAAACTTCCCTTATGGAAATATCGATACGCCTGATATACGGGACTGCCCGGGAGTACCTGCCAATTTCGCCAAGAATCCTTACGATGCCGATGTCATTGAAAGCGAAAGGGCAAACAATTATAATGTATATCCGACTGCCGGTTTTACTCCCGAAGACTGGCGTATGTACCGTTATACCTATTATCGTTTGGTAGAAAAAGTAGATAAGGAGATCGGAAAAATTATTGATGCCATTGATAAGAACGATCTTTGGAAGAATACAGTAGTGATCTTCTCCAGTGACCACGGAGATGGTATAGGGGCTCACCATTGGAACCAGAAATCTGCTTTATATGAAGAAGTTATCAACATTCCTCTTATCGTAACCCTGCCCGGCAAGAAGAATGCAGGCAAAGTATTGCCTCAACTTATCAGCAACGGTATAGATTTCTTTGCTTCCGTATGCGACTGGGCAGGTGCCAAGATGCCGGAAGGGGCAGCCGGAAAGTCTTTCCGGAAAGTTGTGGAAGAAGGTAATCCACAGGCCTTGCATCAGGAATACATCATCACCGAAACACGGTTTGACGGCAGCAAGACAAGAGGCTGGGTAGTACGCACTGAGCGCTACAAATATGTGCTTTATGATAAAGGAAAATATCGTGAGCAACTGTTTGATATGCAGAATGACAGAGGAGAAATGAGAAACCTGATCATGGAAAATGCCTATAGCCAGGAACTGCAAAAACTTCGTGATGTCCTTGAAAAGTGGATGAATACCTATAATATACGTCCAACCCGTCCGAAGCTGCACGATGTTCCCGGAAAGAAACTCAAAAGCACAACCCGATATCAGACAGCTTATAAATAGATTAAGAAATGATAGCCCGCCTTATTATCTTTAAAGTGCGATAGGCGGCAATTAGTTTCCCGGCGTGAAACTGACAGTTTCATTACTTGAAACTAATAGTTCCTCCGCAGGAAACTTTTTCTTCCTTTATAGTACTAAGCAACGTTTTAAAAATAACTTGGTACATAAATGATAATTTAGCGGCGAGGGAATGGGTACGCGGACTACGCGGATAAGGCGGACGAACGCGGAGTTTGAAGGCTGCGCTGTGCTGCATTTTTTAGGCGCGGATTACGCGGATTACGCAGATTTATTTCTTGATCATGTATAGCGCAGCCTTTAATCCGTGAAATCCGCGTAATCCGCGCCTAAAAAAAATACTTGTAATCCGCGTTCGTCCGCCCCATCCGCGTCGTCCGCGTACCCATTCTCGCCGCTAAATTATCATTTATAAGCCGACTCGCTGCACTTGCTTATGTAACAAGTTATTTTTTAAGCATTACTAAAAGAGTACGGTGCAGGATGATTTCACAAAAAATAAATATTAAGGCTAAAGCTGAATTCAACTTTTAAGTGCGACACGTCTTTTAGAGTATTTGCAAACCTCTTTCCTCTTCAAACTAAATACCGGCAGGAAGAAGAAAATGCCGATAATAGACATCACCAATCCGCCAATAGTACCCGCAGCCAACGGAAACCAGAAAGCTTCCTTATCCGTCCCCACCATAAACGGGATAAAACCCAGAATGGTGGAAACTACCGTAAGAAAAATAGGCAGTATCTTTGCATTCCACGCCTTTGTATATGCCCGAAGCATAGAAAGCCGGGGAAAGCGGCTACGGATGCTGTTATACTCATTCAGAATATAGATGCTAGCATTTACCGTAATACCACAAAGCAGCACAAACGAAGCAAAGCCTCCCTGGTCGAAATTCAAGCGGAACCAATAGAATGTAAGGAACACTCCTATATAAGATACCGGAATAACAAAGATAATAGCCAAAGGCTGTTTCAGAGAATTAAACAGAATACTCGTTGTAAAGAAGATAATGGCAATCACAACCAGCAACAACAGGTATTGCTTGTTATCTTTCTTACCCCATGACCACGATTGGCTATCCGATTCAGCAGTATACCCCATCGGAAGCAATTTATTAAACTCTTCCAAATCCCGCTTCTGTATTTTATTGCCTTGCTCGTACGAGCCGATATACTCATATTGCAGACAAAGACGATATTGCTGATTCTCTTTGGCTATCTGTTGCGGCATCTGCCCCTTCTCTACCGTAGCCAACTCGGAAAGTTTATAATGCTTTCCGCCATCCACCCCGTAAGGAAAAAACTGCATGGCCCATACATCATAGTCGTGAGACTGTCGGGAAGAAAGTCGAATACTTTCCGTACCGCTTTCCGTCACCACCGAACCCACCTGCATATTCTTGCCGAATATCGGCTGGATAGCGGAGAACAAATGCTGGGCATTAATCCCCTCCTGAGCCATACGCTCCTTATTCAGATTGAAGTAAAACTCTTGATAATCGTCTTTCCACCAGGAAAATTCCGACTTGATAAACACTTCCTTGATGCGACGGTGCGAAAGCAATACCTCCTTCAGCTTTTCGGCCCATGCATAGAGCTCGTCATAATTGTAGCCATACATCTTGATGCGATAAGAACCTGCGCTCTCACGAACATCATTACTGAAACCCTGATCTTGCAAGCCATATACATCCCAGCTACCACCTCCTAACTCAGATACTTTACCAATCAGATTCGCCTTTAACGTATAAGGGAAACCGCTATGCTGATACTCTTTCTTGAAATAAATCTGAAGATTGGCCCTGCGTGCATTATAGACAGAAGCATGAAACTGCTTAATCTCCTTGAAGCCGCTAAGATAAGTTTCCACACGTTTCACCAGCGTATTCATCTGTTCCAGCGTACTTCCATTCGGTAAGTTCGCATTCGCATAGAGCACCACTTCTTCATTGCGACTAAAATAACTGCCTTCGTACACTTTCTGCACAAACAAACGAAGACTACCACCTAAAGCCTTATCCACCACAGGTTTCACTTTCTCTTTATAAGTAGAAGAGCCCAACGTCTTGTTATACCGTTCTATCCATTTGCCTTCACCCTCCAACTTCTCAGGAAGAAGGAAAACGGGCAACCCGAAACCAAGCAGGAGCAAAATGCACACCGCCACCCTCCAGCGCAGAAGAAAGCGGATGAGCAACTGATAGAAATGCGTGAAGTAAACAGTCAGCCTGCGAATACGTATATGACTCCGCACCCAGCGTTTCACGCTCTGCCTCTTGACAAGCTTTATTCTATCAATCATGGCCGGAACAAAAAAGAGAGCCACGAAAAGAGATACCGCCAGATTAATAATCACCACAGCTGCGAAGTCTTGCAGATTCAGCCGGATTTTCTCATCCAGAAAGAAGATAATAACCAAAGCCCCCATTGTGGTCAAGGTAGCCGCCAGTACGGACATAAAAGCTTTCAGATTACGCCTGTGCAAAATGTGGTCCGTCATCACAATGGTACTGTCTATCACAAGATTCAAGGACACAGTAATCCCTGCCAATGAATACAGTTGCATCTCCAGCCCGAAAAGATAATAGAAAATAACCGCCACGGAAATGTTGATAGCCAGGCTGGTAACGATCAGCAACAGATACTTCAGATTCAACGTAATAATCCAGACGAATACCAGCAGGATCAGTACTGTCAGCCCCGTACGGAAATAAATTTTATTCAGTTCCTCGCGAATATACTCCGTGGCATCATAGCTGGTATGCACCTCGTAGCCGGGCGGCAAAGTCAGACGTATTGCTTCCATTTCCCGCATCACTTCATTGCTCAGTTGCAATTGGTTAGCAGTCTCTACGGCCGTGACAGACATATAAATGGAATTCAGACCATTGATACGGTAATAGCTTTGGGGGGCTTCTTCCATACGCGCTACAGTTACCAACTCGTCCAAGCGGATAATCTTTCCGTCCGAAGCAGTCACCGTGATGTCCGAAGGAATAAATTGCCCGCTGACTCCATCCGGTATCAAGACCAGACGTATCCACTGCTTACCACCGGCCGTATCCATGTTGTGCGTTCCCAGAAACTCTTTATTATAATGTAACTGGATGGCCCGTTGAATATCAGAAATGCTGATTCCCAGCGTCCGCAATTGTTCACTGTCGTATTCCAACCGCCATTCCATCGGGGTAGCACCACTTAAATCTATTTTATAAATGCCTTGCAACTTAGCCAGACGCGGCTTGATATGTTCTTCTGCATACTGCTGTATCAGTATAGGCGTGGACGGTGCATTCAGTGTGAATGATAAGAACGGACGGGCTGTATTCGCATCGGGCACCTTCATGTCAATATACGGATAACTGACTCCGGAAGGCAGTTGCGACCATGTCTGCCGGATAATAGTAGAAGCCTCAAAACGTACCGCATCCACATCAGCGTGTTTATCCAGATCTACCGTAATGGAACCGTAGCCATTGCTTGAAGTAGAGTACATTCCCTTTACCCCTTTGATGCGGGCCAGCATGGACTCCAGTTTGCTTGTCGCCTCCATCTCTACCACCCGCGACGAAGTGCCCGGCATGCTAAAGCGCACCGTAAAGCCCGGCAATGTGCGCGACGGATTCAGCTTGACCGGAAGCATCGGAACCAAGGCCAAACCCACCAGTGCCAGACAGACAAAGGTGACGATGAGGGTAAAAGGGGAAAGGCGATTCATAGTGATTGACTATTAGTGATTAGTGACTATAATCGAATTTGTCAGAAAGAGAGAAGCCGCTGGCAAAATCGTGCAGGGTCAGCTTGCGGATTTTATAATAGTTCAGCCAATAGTTTTTCAGGGCTGAGATATAGTTGCGCTGGGCTTCTTGCTGACGGTTCAATGACAAGGTAAGGCTACTGATATCCGCCTTACCGATGATGAAGCGTTGGCGGGTTTCATTGTATGCCAGGATGGAAAGGTCGAGGGCTTCCTCGGCACTTGTCACCAAGTCTTGCTGGACATTGAAATCACTTACGGTCATAATGACTTCTTCTTCAATGCTGATTTCGTTCTGACGGGAAGAGGTCTTTACTACATTCAGATTGTTACGGGCCATATTATATTTTCCCTTACGCACTCCCCAGTCCACTAAAGGAATGGAGACACTGACAGATACCATTTCCTGCTGCATAGGGCGGTTGTAGGCTTCGCCAAATTTCTCCGCCACCTGGTTGAAACCGACACTGGCGTTGATACTGGCGTTGAAGCGGGATTCTTTCTTGGTTTTGTCTACATTCCGTTCTGCTTCCAATATGTCCTGGCGTAATCCAAGGAAGTTCGGGTTGTTGGAACGGGCGGCATCCAAGGCAGCATCTACAGGGATGTTTAGTTCTCCGGGACGGCTGGGGAGAAGAAGCCGTATCTCTGTATTCTTTTCCAGATTGAGGAAAGAAGCCAGCGAGAACATGGCACGTTTCAATGAACTTTCAGCATTCTGCAAAGTGTTACGGGCATTCACCACGTCCAGCTTCAGCGTCAGAAGATCGGCACGACTGATAGAGGCTATCTTCAGACGTTGCATACCAATACGATAAAGTGTATCGGAAGAAACGACATTCTCCTTTGCCAAGTCATACTCAGCCTGCGCCATGGCAAGTGCAAAGAAATAGGTAGTGGCCTGCTCGGATACCTGCTCAGCATTGTAGATATATTCTTTCTTTACTTTCTCGTATTTCAACGGTTCAATCTTTCGTTCCCAGCGGAAAGGATTATAACCTACCAGACTTTGCGAATAACCTAAACGAACGGGAACACTGGTATACTGCGTGTAGGGATTGGAACCGAAACTACGCATATAGCCCAACTCAGTATCCAGATAAAAAGTACCACCCGTCAGGTCAAAGTTTTGCCTGACTGCCAGGTTGCCATAGGCATAGAAAGACTGTTGGCTACGGTAAATATCCAAATCCTGTTCGGAGTCATAACGCTTCGTAATGTCACGGTTATACTGTGCAGGAGTCATATTCAGCGTCAGGCTCGGCAAGCGATTTGCCTTATAGGTACGATATTCCCAATAGCCTGAAAGATACATATTTTTAGTACGGAAAGCTTCCAGCGAACTGTCGTTCGCCATCTTAATCGTCTGCTGCAAGTCCAGCGTTACCTGCTGTTGCTGCGCGACGGACGGAAGCGCCTGAGAAAGTCCTAAAAGAATAATTAAACCAAGTTTCTTCATTATATCAAGCTTTTTTATCCCGGTAAATAAACCAATATATCAACGGAATGATGAACAGACTGACCAATGTGCCGATGAACATCGCCCCAATCATGGCAATGGAAAGCGGCTTCTGCAATTCCGATCCCATATCGAAAGAGAACAATAACGGTACCATGGCAAAGATGGTGGTGAGCGAAGTCATGATAATGGGACGCAACCTGCGCCGCCCCGCCTCATGGATAGCTTCCAGAAGCGGCATCCCCGTCTTACGTAATTCATTAATCGCATCCAGTTTCAGGATGGAGTCATTGATGATAATACCACACGTAACGATCAGACCGATGGCAGACATCAGATTCAGCGTATGTCCGCATATCCACAACAGTACCAAGGCAAATGCTACGTCTATCGGTATCTCCAACAACACTACAAGCGGTTGCACAAAACTCTCGAACTGTGCCGCCAGAATGAAGTACATCAACAGAATGGAAATAAACAGAATAACCACCAGTTCATCCAGCATCTTCCGGTTAGAGAAGAAACTTCCTGAAAAAGCGGTATCCCAGTCACCGGTAGCATCCACCACTTCCTTCACTTGCTCCATAAGCGGTTCCGCCTCTTTTACTTCATAAAAACGGAACGGCACATATTCTCCGTTACGTCCTGCGGTAATCGCTTTCAGATCTTCCGCCGGCGCCACTGATACCAGCTCACGCAAAGGCAGATATTCAACACCATATTGATCCGCCCGTGTCGGAACGAGTGTTTCCTGTAAGATACTGTTTACCGTTTGTTCCTCTCCCACAATGCTGATAGGCAGATATTGCTGGTAAGAATGAAGAGTAGCTATGCTGTTTTCTTTGAAAGCTGTTTTCAGTATGCGATACAACTCGTCATACGAAACATTATAAAGTAGCAATTTTTCTTTATTGATACGAATATTCAGTTGATTTTCAAAGGCAATACCCGTGGGAGCATATCCTGTACGGGTAGCAAACTCAGCTTCCAGATTACGTAATTCATCCGCTGTCGGCACTTTTTCCTTGTTGCGGGAATAGAGTTCAGCCACAACATCGGCTTCTCCCGTCACAAACAGTTTCTCAAATACCGTCTCGGGTGGCGAAAAAGAAATCACGGCCAACGGATACTCCGTTTTGAGGGTACGGTAAACCTTTTCCTGCAAAGGGACTATCTCAGAGGGATTCTTTGTCTTGAAATAAAGTTCTGCTTCCGAAGAAGAAAGAGCCTGCTCCCGGTTCAGGAGATAGTCTTGTTGTCCGACGGCGGCAGTCTGTTCGATAGTCTCTGTCTTAAACAACTCAAATAAATTGTCTACCCTGCGACGATTCTCGTCCACATGGATATTCTCATTCCATTCCACACGGGCTATCAGCTCATTCTGATCTATTTCCGGCATACGCTCTTTTCCTATGAAATAGAACATGAATACACACAATGGCACGGAAACTATGCAGAAAAATACGCTTGCCGTTTTATGAGCAAATATAAAATCAATCCCGGCATCATAGAAACGATCAAGTGTATGATCCTTTATAGGATTATTGATTCGGATACGCGAGAACCATGATTTGCGCAGTCCCGTCCGGTAAACCAGCATATAGAGCACCGGCAGCAACATGATGCCCGTGAAGTAAGAAACCATCAATCCAACGGTTACCGAGAAAGCCTGATCGTAGAAAATGGCTCCGGCAATACCACTCATAAAAATCAGTGGTACAAACACCGCAATGGTAGTCAACGAGGAACTGAGCATCGGAGTAACCACCTCACTGGTACCCGTAATACAGGCACGTTTCAGCGAGTATCCTCTTTCCCGATATTGAGAAATATTTTCAGTTACGATGATGGAACTATCGATCATCATACCCAATGCAAGAATCAATCCGGACAGAGATATGATGTTCAGTGACATCTTGAACAAATAGAAAAAGAGAAAACAGATCACAATGGAAACTACCATACTCAGTCCGATGATAAAAGGAGATTTGACATCCCCCAGAAAGAGTACGGCTACGATACAGATAAATAGAAAGCCCAACGAAAGGTTTTGTTGCAAGTTGGAGATAGTATAATCTAAAAGCTCTGTCTGGTTTCGGCTAACGCTGAATTCAATGTCAGGATATACACTCTGAAAATAATTCATGGTGCCGCCAATGGCCTGCTTCATGTCATCCATATTCTCGTCCGCCTGCTTGATAATGGCCAATGTCACTGCCCGTTTACCATTGCTCATGGATACGCCTTTTTCCCTGACGGGAACAATACCTATCCGGCAGAACTCTTCCAGACGGATGATGCGTCCGTTTTTGTTAATAAGAATATTCTTCACATCCTCTTCCGTACGCAACAGAGTGGAAAACTTGATATTGTATTCATAATATCCATCACGTACGGTCATACTTCCCGGTTCCACATTATTTTGGGCAAGAGCAGATTCTACATCCTGTATGGAAAGTCCCAGTACGGCAAGCTTATTTTCATCGGGAACAATCTGCAACTGGCGCTCCACCAATCCTGTGATATCCACCATGGCTACCTCTGTCAGCTGCTCGATACGCCGCTTGATAACGCTTTCGGCAAATTCACACAGATCGAGGAAAGCACGTTCGTCCGTTTGTCCGTAAGCGCTGTCATTCTTCAGGGTGAGGCTGAGATAGAATACCGGAATATCGGTAGCACTTGCTTTTACTACTTTAGGACGGTCTGTATCCTTAGGCAGGTAGTTCATGGCGGCGTCAATCTTCTCATTCACTTCGATAAAAGCAAGATCCGTATTGGTGCCGAAGTCGAAATTCAGCCGGATAAGACCTGCCCCATCATGCGCCTCGCTATCCATATCTTTCAGACGAGCCACCTGGATAAGTTGTTGGCGCAATGGTTTCACCACCGTATTCTCCAACTCACGCGCAGAAGTATTCTGTGCCGAGATTTGTACTGTAATCTCCGGGATGGCAATATCCGGCAGCAGAGATACCGGCAACGTGAAATACGTTACCATACCGACAATAAAACATGCGGTAAACGCCATCAATACGGCAATGGGCCGCTGTATCAAGAACTTAACCACCCCTTTTATTTTTTATTTTCAATAACTTTCACCGGTGCCTCATGAGCCAGGTTCACATTGCCTGTCACAATCACCACATCTCCTTCTTGCACTTCATCTTCCACAATCGTGTATTCATCGGAATTTTCCAGTACGGTCTGCACGTAGTTCCATTTCGCTTTATTATCTTTCAGTGTAAAAATCACCTGCTTACCGGAACGCAACACCACTGAACTCTTCGGAACAACCAACTGTTCACCTAGCGAACGATGTACATTAACCCGTATGTTCATGCCATTAAAGAGCTTGCCCTGTCCGTTGACAACGGCCTTCACTTTCACCATGCCTTTATCGTCCACCAGCGGATTGATTTCGGAGATACGTCCTTCGTATTTGGCAGAAGGATCTGCATAAGGGGTAACAACCACTTTATCGCCACCTTTAATAAGGGGGAGTTCACTCTCCAATACAGTAAAGTCAGCTTCCATGCCCTGTGAACCGATAATTGTACAGAAAGCATCTGAACTGCTGGGAGCATTATAGGGTTTGGAAAAGAGATTAGCCACCACCCCGTCAAAAGGAGCAATCAGAGTGGCATGTTCTTCTTCATATTTAGCCAGTTCATATTGAGAAAGGGTCTGATCATAGCCGCTTTTCACCCGTGCCAGTTGCATGATATCATCGGGTACATTGGCAGTATCATCCGCTGCATACCCCTGCCCTATCAATACATCCTGCAATTCCAACTTAGCTTTCTCCAAAGCATCTTTGGACTGTGCGGTCTTATTTTTTAAACGAAATTTATCCAGCTCTGCCAGTTTTTGTCCTTTGTGTACCCGGTCACCGTTCTTCACATAAATCTGCGCCACGATACCCGAACTTTCAAAACGCAAATCTGCCATTCCTCCGGCCACTATCTTGCCATTACTTACCAACTCGTGATTGAATATCTGCCGCTTCAAAGGCAACACGGTCACTTCATTCTTCTCATCCGGCAATACGGTAGCTACTCCTTCATCGGCGGCTTCTTCTTTTTTCGCACCGGAACATGCTGCCAACGCAAATAGTGCCAGACAGATCAAAAACCGGTAGTTCTGTGTCTTTATCATTCTATATTAGTTTTTCCGTTTATACTTAGTGTATGCAAAAATAGTCGTTTTCCCTTTACGAGCCGCCATATATATATGGACAAAACGAGACTGGATACAAACTGTTATTTTTCTAATTATCAAACAAGTATATTCTTGTCCATTCCCAAACAGGTGGACAAGAATATATCTCCTTCCTTATTTAGGGACTGTAATAATCACTACCGGATTAGAATCATCCGTCAATTCTTTCAGTGCCGAAAGTTTTTCATTTTCTGCCGCTTCAGGATTTTCTTCCAACCAGGTCATCACTTCTCCAGCATCAATAATCATTCCATATTCTCCCTGTGCACTGCATGCCTTGGGACGGAAAGCCATAAAGCCAGTCAGGTCATCTTTTATACCTTCCTTTTCGGCATACATCCGGGTAGTATTTGCCTTCCGGTCGTAGATTCCGTTAAACGTTTCCGGTTCATCTGTATAAAGTCCCCGGATACACTGAAAGAAAACAGTATGATCCGTCTCAAAAATACATCCCACCAACAAGCGTTTTTCGTTATCTTTGGATTCAGTACGTGCCTCGGCGCCCCAATGCCATTTACCGGTGGAGAATGCGATATAAGGTGTCAGCTCATTTCCACTCACTGTATAAATGGTATCATTGAAATTCTCTTTGTAACGTATCTTATTATCACTCTTCCACAGGAAAGGAATACCCGCTACACTTGCCGAGGCATCTCCACTTTTAAATGTAGTCAGAATAATACCTGCATTTCCCTGCTTTTTGACGCTGATACTGTTTATGTCATCTACTCCTCTATTAGGCAAAACCGGAAGTAGACTGGGCACCGTATCTATCTGTTCTCCCGCTTCATTAAATAACAGCAAAGCGCGCCCGTTATCACCTACAATATTACCGTAACGACCTATTATCACGGAATCCGTAAAACAGAAATCACTCGGTGAATCCGGAGGGGTAGGTATCGTTACACCACCACGGTAATTACCTTGCAAATCATATTTCTGTAACTTACCGGGTCTGCGCATAAAATAAAGCAGACCGTTTACATCATTATAAGTAGGCGCCGCAGTTGAATAAGCTTCCGGATCATCGCCCAAATGTCCCACTTTGCTTAAAAACTTACCGCTCTCTTTATCAAAGACAAAACAGGTTTGACGTGAAAAGACAACAATCTCTTTATCCAGTAACAGAATATTCGGGCTTCCACCTACCAGACACGAATCGGTTGTTTCTAATGGAACATAGCGTACATCGCTTCCTAATTCCGAAAGTTTCAATTCGGCAGGCTTTTCCATAGCTCCCGCCACATCAATAGAACATAGTTCATCGTCAGCCGACGATTGCGGAGTACCGGTACAAGCCGACACCAGGCAAACCAGACCTACTGCATACAACCATTCTTTTTTCATAACTTCTTGTGTGTTTTTAGATTTAATATTCATAACATCTCCGCAAATAAACTAATATTTTTAGTTTTAGAACTATATTTTATCGTTAAAGAAGTGAAAAGGGGTATTTAAAGACGCGACTTTATATATAATAGAAAGCTACCCATAGTGGGGTATTCCAATGAAAGGGCGAAAAAGAATGCATATGATAGGGTGCAGGGAGTGGAGCGGCTCAAGAAACGCTATGCCAAGGGTACTCTGACAAAGGCAGACATCAATAAACGGGGATACAACAAGTTCCTGTTTGTCAGTTCAAGAGTTGCAGTACACATTGATGAAACAAAGATTGAAGAGGATAGGGTTTGGGACTGTCTCAAGGGCTACAGAACCAATACCGGACTTCGCCCTGAAGAGATGTATGATGCTTATCAGAACTTGTGGAACGTAGAACAATCTTTCCGCGTTACAAAAGGGACATTGGAGGTCAGACCGATGTTCCATTTTGCACCGAGAAGGATTGAGGCGCATGTCTGTATCTGTTTCGTCGCATTAAAAGTTTATAAAGAACTGGAGAGATTCCTCAAGGCATCAGACTGTCCATTTTCTGGAGATGAAGTACCGCGTATCGCCAAGACCATAGTATCAATAGAAATAGCAAGACCGGAAAACAATGATACCATAACTAAAAACACTCTGCATAACAGATGAGGAAAAGGCAATATCATACCTGATAGAAACCAGTGACTGGCTTGAACTTTAAAATGGGTGACTCAATGATAAAGTCAGGAAAAATTCAGGTTGAAGGATGGGGTTACTTCGCCATCATAGCCGATCCCGTTGGTAATCGCATCGGGCTTTATGGCGACAAGTAAAGAGCTGTAAACGTGGGTAACAGTGGAGAGAACTATTCGGTTTTCTCCACTATACGTATCTATAATCATTTTTTTTGAAACGGTAATTTTATGCTTCCGTTTCGAAAAAAGTATTATCTTTGCAAATCAAATTAATATCACTTTTTAAGTGGACTCAAAGTTTAATTATGGGAAAGCCTTTTAAGGGAGAGTTGAAAAAGCTTTCGGAGACCATTCGATGGGCTGAGCAGCAGGATGTGACGCGTCTTGCACAGTTTCTGTTTGCAGAGAACAAGCAGATACCTCTAGTGTGCATTGGTTCTGGCGGTTCGCTCAGTGCTTGCCATTATGCAGTTCAGCTCTATCAGCAGTGCAATGGTGTGCTGGCACAGGCGATGACCCCGCTTCAGTTGATGTATGCAGGGCATAATATTATCCGTAGCAGCAAACTGCTTTTCCTTAGTGCCAGTGGTAAGAACAAGGATATACTGAGTGCCATTAAGTATGGCGTAAAGTATAACGAGACAGGCATGATGAGCCTGACTCTCCGCAAGAACAATCCTACCGAGGAATTGCTGGAACAATACCCCAAGGTGCAGCGTTGGTGCGAGGACATCCCCAGCGAGAAGGACGGTTTCCTGGCCACAAATTCGCTACTGGCTACATTCACGCTGCTTTGCAAAGCAGCGTGCGCTTCCAAGTTTCAAGATTCAAGATTCAAGTTGAACGACCTGCAGTCTGAGACCTTCAACCTGAATCTATCAGTCATTCAGAATTTCATAGTGATGTATGGCGCAACAGGAGAACCCGTAGCATGGGATATTGAGTCAAAACTCACGGAGGCCGCTCTTGGCTCTGCCTTGCTCAGCGACTACCGCAACTTCGGTCATGGCCGTCACCATTGGTTCGATAAGCGAGGAGAGAACTCCTGCATCATTGCACTAGTAACGCCCGTTGAGAGGGAACTGGCCTATAAGACCATTGGATGCTTGCCTAAGAGCGTACCGGTCATCTATATAGAAACAGAGTTGGATGGCCCTCAGGCATCTATTGACATGCTGTTGAAGGCATTCCGCTTTGTCAACGACTTGGGCGAAGCCCGTGGCATTGACCCTGGGAAACCAGGTGTGCCTGGATACGGACGCTTGCTCTACAACCTTGATTACTACAAGCTGACAAACCGCATCTTGCCCGCAGAAAAAACACTTGATGTGGCAGTGCTGCGCAAACTTGGCGTAGCAGGTAGGGAGAATGCCCCGTTGTGGGTGTATTACAGTGAGGCTTGTCAGCGTTTTGTACGCCAGTTGAACCGTGGCAGGTTCACCACCGTAGCCTTTGACTATGATGGTACACTGTCAGCCTCAGACCGCAAAAGTCGTTTTACGAATGGATTATGCGATGAGATAAGAGAGGCGTTGATGCCTCTGCTGGAAAACGGTATACAGATAGTGGTGGCTACAGGTCGTGGCAAGTCGGTGGGCGAGTCGTTTAAAGAATCCATTGACCAGAAATACTGGCTGCAAATCAAGGTAGGCTACTATAATGGTGCCTACCTGTTGGCTTTAGGTGATGAAGATGAACTGAAAAAGTGGAAGAAACAACCATTTGACAGCGAACTGAAAGAACTGGAAGAGGAACTGAAGTTGAGACTCCCTGCCGGATGTGTAGGTTATAAGTTTGAAGAGCGTAGTCTGCAACTGTCCATCGAGGGAGAGATGACCCAGACGGAATCACAGCTTGTATATGATACCTGCCGTGAAATCATTTGGGATAAGCAAATGAAAGGTATCCGTGTGTGGCGCAGCAGTCACAGCATGGATATCGTGGTTTACCGTGAAGTGAGCAAACTACGGATGATAGAAGATCCTGAACAAACCTTGTGCATAGGTGATTACGGAACCGTGGAAGGCAACGACTATGAAATGCTGACCAGTAAGTATTCACTGAGCGTTGACCGAGTATCTAAGAATATAGAGAGTTGCTGGAACATAGCTCCGTCAGGTATGAAAGGACTTGATGCAACCCTCTATTACATAAGCCGCATGAAGGCAAACGAAGGGAAAATAACGTGTAAGTTTAGCGTATGAACAGTAATTTAGCGAACCAGCTTCTTGCAAGCATTATGAAATGGGATGCTCCCACATTGGCATCTGAACGTGCTGCCCTAGAATTTATGGGTAGCATGAAGTATGATGCTTATGATCGGTATATGCCGGGTATGCGCTTTATGAGTAGTCTGGTGCAGTGGCTGAATGATATTGAGGAGGGAGACCGTGATGAGGCTTATAAGTTCATAAAGGATAAGTTGGTCTTCATATCCTCAACGCAGATGAACTATCTGGTGGATTTGTTGTATGACTCTAAGATACGACCTATTCTGCTGGATATGGCTACTGTAGAAACGGGTATGCCATCATATAAGCGTTCAAGCAAAGTGGTGCGTAACCGTTTTGAGATTGAGAAGCGTTCAGCACTTGTCGTTGGTCTCAGTGACGGTGCCCATACAGATATTTTGCGTCGTAGTGCAGGTTTCAATAACGAGCAGGTTTTGACCAACTACTATCCTGCCGGGAAAAAACTGGAGGATATGCTAGAAGAGCTACGTAAAGATGACAAACTGAAAGGCATAGAAAAACCTTACTTCCGGAGGATTTTCCTGATAGATGACTTTACTGCCAGTGGAAAAAGTTTCATCCGCTATGATGAAAGTGATGGGAAGTATCATGGCAAGTTGAAAAAAATCATCGACGAGCTGTGTACTAAAGGGTCTGTTGAAAGGGAACAGAAAATCGAGCATTTGAGCTATCTATTAGATCCTAATCAGGATAAAATACAGATAGATATCTTGTTTTGTATTGCTACAGAAAAGGCGAGAACCAATATAAAGAATAACTTTGATGATTACTTGAAGTCTGTTAATTGGCAGGACAAAGTGGAGTTCAACATTCATATTGTTCAGTTGCTTGAAGACAAATTATCAAACGACATCAAGAATGATAAAGATTTGGTGGAGGTATTGAAGAAAGATGAGCACTTTGTGAAAGAGTGTATTATCTCCAAAAGCTACAAGGTTGGCAAAAATGATAACCCGTGGTTGGGTTTTGATGAATGTGCCTTGCCTGTTGTGCTTGCTCACAATACGCCAAACAACTCACTGCCAATTATTTGGCAGGATGCAGAAAGATTTCATGGATTGTTCCCCCGTATAAGCCGTCACTGACCGTATGAATATCTATAAGAATCCATTTGCCATACGCGCCTCTGAGCGAATAGAAACTGACGAGATGTTCCTGGAACTTTTCTCGTCGGAGCCCTTGACTCATCTTGAAGAGAAGTTTGAGCAGGATAAGCTATGGAACAATGTGACCACCATCCTCAGTTCGCCAGGTGCGGGAAAGACCACCTTATTGCGTCTGTTCTCACCCACAATCCTTCAGCGAATCACTGAGCGCAATACAGCCTACAAGAAGCTGAAAAGACTGGAGGTAATAGATAGTGAGCGTATCAAGAAATGTGGCGTGTATCTCCAGTTGGGCCGTGACTATGAATTTCTGGAAGATGATATTCTGTTTAATGAAATAGAACAGAAGAGATTATTTCTGTCGCTCCTTAATGCGAGAATTGTGCTGGCTACTTTGAAAAGTTTGATGGCACTGGCTGGTATTAAATACACCCAATTAAATGAGATTACGTACACGCCAGAGGAGATTATTCTAGAGTTAGGAGATTTCAAAGCAGAATACACCGGAAAAGAATTGTTGGATTGGGCCGCAGAGCAGGAACGTAAAATATGTGAATTTCTTGATAGTTTTGTGATGCCGGAAGAGGGGATTCAGGGAAGTAGTAAGCTGTTTGCCCTGCAAGCTATGAAGGCTTCTTGGTTTACCCATAAGGGAGAGAAACTTTGTGAAGATTTCATCTTCCAGATAGACGACGGTCATAAACTCACTAAGAACCAAAAAAAGATTATCCGTGACGAAACCGTTGAGGCTCGCCTCTCTGTAACGCTTTGGATAGCAGAACGTTTGGAAACTCTCTCTACGACAGACATACTGAGTGATAAGAACATTAAGGACAGGGATGATCAGACTATCCATCTGGAGAACACCAAAAAGGGCATATTCAATCCAATGGTTAAGAATATTGCTACGTTGCGTAGTGCCTTCTCTGCGGATGGAATCATCCTTACCAGTGCGCTTGCCAGTGATACCACAATTAATTACAAAGCATTATACAACGATACAAGTAAGAAATATCTGGCACAATTGACAGAGCTTCATAACTTTGACAACTACACAGAGTGCGTGGCCGCCATAGAGAATCAAGACCCGTATGAGAGAGTGCTTAATATGAGAGCCTTGCTGATGTATGCTGCCCGTCAAGGCGCAAACAGTGCAATGAACCTGTTTGGATATGCCGCTCAGGATTTGGAGTGGATGTTAAATCCGTTGATGCCATTGGTGAAGGAGGTAATGCCCGGTGAAATAAAAAAGTTGCCACAGTATTACGGCTTCTCTACACTTATGGATTTGGCCAGCCAGAATGTTGAGCAATTCTTGGATTTGTCTGCCAAGATGTATGAACTGTTGGTAGCCAAGAAAATTTCAGACCCTTCACACTATGTATTAACCGCAGAGGAACAAGACAAGATTGTCAGAGACTTTGCACTTGCTCGTTTGGAGGACATCAAGCGATTTCCGCGAGGTAACAAAATCTACGGTTTCTTGATGCATCTGATAGATTTCTGCTGTAGTGTGACTTTTACTCTTACATATTCATATCGTTCTGTCACCGGCTTTGCCGTGAAGGAAGAGAATTCGGGCAAATGGGGGAAGGATGGTTTTTGGTTCCAAGATCCTGACAATGAAGAGTTGGCAACGATTCTGAAAGATTGTCTCGCATATAACTTTTTGATGAAACAGGGTGTAACCCAAGGTAAAAAAGATCAGAAATGGACTATATTCTACCTGAATAGCTGGCTTTGTGCATACGCACATCTGCCGCTTGAACGTGGAGGATGGCGTCCATTAACACTTCATAAATTAAATTCTTGGCTATGAAAAAACGTTGGGAGTCATACGTGATGTATCGCCAGAATGAGAAGCTAGTGGAATTCTGGAAAGAGTATTATAAGGACAAGTCCGGGGCGAAAGTCCTTTTCTTGTTGGGTAAGGGCTTTGACCCTAGAATGAATAATATTTTGAAACTGTTCCTAGAAAATAACCCTGAGCAGGTATTGGATTGTGTTGCCTTCGATTTCCCAAATGAGAAAGACCCTGTAGAGAATAAGAAGTTGTACGAAATCAATTCGCAACAACTTGCAGAGTTGAAAGAGCAATACGGCTTTGGTTATGAGGAGTTGAAAATTGACGGTAGTTTGCCTTGGGACAAGCGTATAGCTCAGATGAGTCGCCAAGTGATAGGCAAAGACTTGAGCGCGTATAATGACGTGATAATGGATGTTAGTTCACTACCCAGAGCTTTCTATTTCAATATTGGCAAGGCCTTGTTCAACAAGCTTGACAAGGATAAATCCAAGAATCTGTTCTTTGCAGTGTCTGAAAACGTTACGATAGATGAACGGATTAAGAAAACACCGGTAATAGACAATATTGAGCCGCTGGTGGGATTCCGTTCTTTGTCAAGCCGTGAGTCTAATTTGGATAGAATTAATATCCTGATTAGCTTGATGGGTGACCAGAACATTGACATTCTGCGGAGTATCTACAATCATTTCCAGCCATCAGATATGTTCCCCGTATTGCCTTTCCCTTCGAAAGACCCACGGCACTCTGATTATCTGATGCTGAAATACCATGAGTTCTTCACAGAAAAGCAATTTACAGAACCACAGAATGTCACATACGCTGACGAGCAGAATCCTTTTGAATTGTATCGTATTGTGTCTAATATGATTCAGGGGCATCAGGCTACGTTCAAGCCTATCAGTGACCACGTTTGTTTTGGCATCGCGTTGCTGACAAGTAAATTGCTGTCACTTGGCGCATTGCTTGTGGGATTGGAGTATAATAACTGTATAACTATATATAACGTAAGCTCAGCGAACTATGAAATTGAAGACGCTACTGTGTTTAAGAAGACCAATGAGGGGAGTGAACCCTTCCTGCTTTGGATTACAGGAGAAGCATACAACGAAAATTGATGCTGGTCAATAAATAACTCAAAAACACAATAATAGAACAAGTTTTTTGTTATCTATTTGCGCAGTTAGACAAAAAATGTCCATCTTTGCAAACGAAATAATGAATACAAGATAATGGCGAGTATAGCAAGCTGGATATATGATAAGTCGCTTAGAGGCAATTACACCTTCACACACGATGAGGTGGCGCAGGCATTCCCTGACATGAGTGCCGGCAGCATTGCACGGGCGCTGACTAGGGAGGTGAGCAAGGGACGGATTATGTCGCCCCTGCGCGGTTTCTACGTCATAGTGCCGGATGAGTATGTGCTGCGCGGAGCTGTGCCGCAGTCGTTTTACTTGGATGACATGATGCACCACCTGAGACGCAAATACTATGTGGCTCTGTTGAGTGCGGCAAGTTATCACGGAGCTTCGCATCAGGTTCCGCTGCGGTTCAGCGTGATGATAGAGCCTCCCGCTATGCGTGACAAGAAGGGAGAGAAGTACCTTACGCATTATTTCTGCAAGAATCATATTCCTGAGGCATACGTGGAGAGACGGCAGACACGGACAGGCTACATTAACGTGTCATGTCCTGAACTGACGGCAGTGGATTTGTTGACGTATCAGGCTAAGACAGGGAGCGTTTCGCGGGCAGCCACTGTTTTGGCTGAACTGGCTGAGAAACTGGATTTTGGGCGTTTAAGGGCTGACTTTGTGAAGGAGGTGCCGGTAACTAGTCTGCAGCGTCTGGGCTATATTTTGGACGAGGTGCTGGAGGAAGGGGAAACGGCAGAGTCAGTGTACAGCCTGTTAAAGTGTTCCGGTTTTGTGCTCCAGTATATACCTTTAAAGGCAGGAAAGAGCAGCGAGGGGTGCGAAAGGAACGCCAAGTGGAGAATTATTGTGAACGAAACCATCGAGATTGACGAGTTATGATACCAGAGCGATATATTACGGAATGGAGCGAGCAGGCCCCGTGGGTGGTGAATAAATTCATCGAACAGGATTTGATAGTCTGCCGTGCATTAGTGTCTATTTATAGCGATGCATTTCTTGCGGAGCATCTGGCGTTCAGAGGCGGCACGGCATTGGGTAAGTTGTATCTGAAGCCGCAGCCCAGATACTCGGAGGACATCGACTTGGTGCAAGTGAAGGCAGAACCCATCAAAGAGACGATAGACCATCTAAGGGATGCGTTGGTCTGGCTGGGCGAACCGGTGGTAAAGCAAAAGAAACACAACAATACGCTGGTATTCAAGGTGCAACCGACGGATATGGATGCGGGGGAGATTCACTTGAAGGTGGAGATTAACTGCAAGGAGTATTTCAGTGTTTTTCCAATGGTAAGAGTGCCTTTTGCGGTGAATAGTTCGTGGTTCAAGGGGGCCTGCGAGATGCTGACGTATGAGTTGGCAGAACTGACAGGGACGAAACTGAGGGCTGTGTATCAGCGGAGAAAAGGGCGTGATTTGTTTGACCTGTGGAAGATACTGTCAATGCACCCCGAGTTGGATGAAGGGAAAGTGATTGAGAGCTATGAGCGGTATCTGGGCTTCACGGCATCGCACCTGCCTACGTACAAGGAATTTGTGCTGAATATGGACGGGAAGCTACAGGATGAGGAATTCTTGACGGACACGGAAATGATTCTTGGGCCACAGGTGGAGTATGCCCCTCAGGTGGCGTGGGAAAAGGTGAAAGTGGAGTTGGTGGAGAGGCTTAATACTGAAGTTTGAATCTTAATACTTGAAACATGGAACTTGAAACAAATAATATCATAGTTGGTGCAGGCCTGATAAGTCTGGATGTGTTGATTTGGGACGGGCAAAGAGTCCCCATATCCTATTACGTAGGTGGTACATGCGGTAATGTGATGATGATTCTCTCCCACATGGGTTGGGATGCCTATCCCATAGCCCGTCTGGATGGCACGAAAGACGGGGTGAGAGTGTTGGATGACATGAAAAAGCACCATGTACACACTGATTTTGTCTCTACCCAAGACGGTAAGACACCGGTGATAGTGCAGCGTAACTTCATTAACAAGGACGGTGTTCCCACGCACAAGTTTGAATCACGCAACAATATCGGGCGGTTCTATCTGGACTTCAAGTCGCTGACGCTGAAACAGGCGAATGAGGTGATTGAGAGGATAGACTTTGTGCCAAAGGTATTCTTCTTTGACAGGGTTTCACCCGCCATCTTGAAGCTAGCCACCACATTCAAGGAAAAGGGTTCGGTGATATTCTTTGAACCTTCCAGTAGAGGAGGTAATGTTAGCCTGTTCAACAAATGTATTGAGGTGTCTGATATAGTCAAGTTCTCGGAACAGAGGATAAAAGACATTAACCAGTTTAAAGACTATAAGGATAAGCTGTTTATCCAGACGCAAGGGGCAAAGGGTTTGAGCTACCGCTTGAGTGGTGATTGGAAGCACTTGGAACCTGTTGCAAATGAAAAAGTGGTGGATACCGCTGGTGCGGGTGACTGGACAGCGGCTGCTTTGATTAATAATTTGTTCAAAGATAAAGTAATGTTTGGAATATGCGATCTCTTAGAATCAGATTTGGAAACAGCTCTGAAAGAAGCGCAGAAAGTAGGTGCTGAGAGTTGTTCTTATGAAGGGGCGCGTGGCATGATGCAGCAATGAAACAACTAAAGGACAGAGATATAGATGAAATAATAGCTAAAATTAACACTAGGCCAAGAAAGAGACTCAATTTTCTGAAAGGAATGAAAAGTAGTGCAAGCAAAAAAATCGAGAAATCGCAAAAAAGATGTTTTTGTTCATATTTTGTTTCTTTATTTTGAGAAATATTTGTGCAAAATGCTTTTTTACAGCGTGTTGTTATATATCAAAATAACATTTACCAGATTTCGTCTTGAGGGCGTTCCGCGAACGTTATGTCTATACATCAGTAGGGAACGGGATTAACCCTGACCCCAGTTGAACTCGTATTTCAGGGGTAAAGATAGGAAATTAATCCGATATTCCGGGTAAATAAGTTTGATTGATTTGTCATTCCGCCCCAAAAAGAAGGAGGGCGTGTTTGCCGCCCCCCTGACTATTGCC
>ENA-OPDH01000836-OPDH01000836.1-human-gut-metagenome-genome-assembly--contig:-NODE-836-length-23420-cov-4.428419_pt1 | contig 23420 bp, 20 predicted proteins | sample MGYA00241260_ERZ501500 | MGnify/ENA primary metagenome ERZ501500 (study PRJEB25962, sample SAMEA2042519) | human gut metagenome | biome: human gut; feature: human-associated habitat; material: faeces...
CGGTTCCCCAGTGTTTTCTTTTGCTCTTGTCAACTTTCCGTAATTTAATTCACGTCTTCTAAGAGTTTCGCAATTATCTATTATAAGTGTCTGTTATAATACAAGAATTCCCAGATGCTCGAACAAAATTTTCATACCGATGAGGATTAAGATAATACCTCCGGCGATCTCTGCCTTTTTCTGGTATCTGCTTCCGAACATATTCCCGACAACAACACCGACAATGGATAGCACGAAGGTTGTCAGACCAATGATCGTGATACATTCCACAATCGGATAATTCAAAAACGCAAACGTGATACCAACTGCAAGTGCATCTATACTGGTTGCGATTGCAAGCAGGAACATTTCCTTTAGATCAAGAGGTGGATCCAGTTCCTTCACTGTTTCATCTTCTTCCAGTCTGTATCCTTCGACCACCATTTTGCCACCGATGAGTGCCAATAAGATGAATGCGATCCAATGGTCAATTCTGGTAATGTAACTTTCAAACTGTGTTCCGAGCGCCCATCCGATGAATGGCATTAGTGCCTGAAATCCTCCGAAAAATAATCCGATCACAACTGCCTGTTTCTTGTTTACCTTGCGCATGGCAAGGCCCTTACAGACGGAAACCGCAAATGCGTCCATGGATAAACCGACTCCGATCAATAATAACTCGATCACGAATGCCATATTTTTCTCCTTTTCCCAGCCGCATAAAAAGACAAATAAAAAAGACTCCACGTATACCTGCCGGTATAGTATTACCGGAACAGGCATACATGAGTCTCATTCTTTAAGATTTGCCAGGTTATAAAACCGGGTTTGTTGACAAATCACGTCTCCACGCGAACTACTCCCTCACGGAATTTATTCTTTTGTATGGAAAAACTATATTTTCCAACTACTGTTGTACAAATATATAGCATTCAAATGTGTTTGTCAATGTATTTTGCGAATTTTTATCAATTAATCACCAGAAACCCTGATTCGATCAATATCCTATTGGCGTATCTCTCCTGCCGGCTTTCAGACGCTCCATAGCTCTTGCGAGGGATGCCTTGGAACGGTGGTATTCCTGAATACTCTGCTTCTGGCGGAGTTGCTCCTCGGCACGCTCTTTTGCTTCCTTCGCACGGCGGATGTCAATCTCCTCCGGGTATTCGCACGTATCCACCAGCACCGTGGCTCGATTGTTGATGATCTGGGCAAATCCGGTTCCCGTGATTCCCGTAATCTCTTTTCCGTTCTCATCTGTGATACGGATTTCACCGATCTCCACTGCAAAAACCATATTTTCATGATGTGCCTGGATTGCTTTCTCGCCATCATGCAGCGGCAGAACCACCTGTGTACATCTGCCATCGAAGAAAATTCTGTCACAGGCGATCACTTTTAAACTAAATGTATTTGCCATAATTTAGTCTCCTTGTTTTGCACCCATTTCTTTAGCACGTTCCACGACTTCGTCAATGGTTCCGACATTAAAGAATGCTGCCTCCGGATAGTCATCCATCTCGCCGTCAATGATCGCCTTGAATCCACGGATTGTCTCCTTCAACGGAACATATTTTCCCGGAACACCGGTAAAGTTCTCAGCAACATGGAACGGCTGGGATAAGAATTTCTGGATTTTTCTTGCACGGTAAACGACAAGTTTATCCTCCTCGGAGAGTTCTTCCATACCTAAAATTGCGATGATATCCTGCAATTCTGTATATTTCTGTAAAATTTCCTGTACTTTACGCGCTGTCTCATAGTGCTCTTTTCCGACAACATCTTCCTCCAGGATACGGGAGTTGGACTCTAACGGATCAACCGCCGGATAAATACCCTGCTCTACGATTTTTCTGGAAAGAACGGTCGTTGCATCAAGATGCGCAAATGTGGTTGCCGGTGCCGGGTCTGTCAGGTCATCCGCCGGCACATAAACTGCCTGTACGGATGTGATGGAACCGTTCTTTGTAGATGTGATTCGCTCCTGGAGCGCACCCATCTCTGTCTGTAAAGTAGGCTGGTAACCTACGGCTGAAGGCATACGTCCTAACAGCGCGGAAACCTCGGAACCTGCCTGTGTGAAACGGAAAATGTTATCAATGAATAAAAGTACGTCTTTTCCACCCTTATCACGGAAGTATTCTGCCATGGTAAGACCGGTAAGTGCAACTCTCATACGTGCTCCTGGTGGCTCGTTCATCTGTCCAAACACCATGGTTGTCTTATCGATAACGCCTGATTCTTTCATTTCATAGTAAAGGTCATTTCCCTCACGTGTACGCTCTCCTACACCTGTAAATACGGAAAGTCCGCCATGTGCAGTTGCTACGTTGTGGATCAGCTCCATGATAAGAACTGTTTTTCCTACACCTGCACCACCGAAAAGACCGATCTTACCACCCTTTGCATAAGGACAGATCAGGTCAACGACCTTGATACCTGTCTCCAGAATCTCTGTTGCAGGCATCTGTTCTTCATAAGAAGGAGCCTGACGATGGATAGACCAGCGTTCCTTTGCCTCCGGTGCCGGAAGATTATCTACCGGATCACCCAGAAGGTTAAATACTCGTCCCAGACATTCTTCACCTACAGGAACAGAAATGGGACCGCCTGTATCCAGAGCTTTGGCACCGCGCACCAGACCGTCAGTAGAATTCATGGCAATACATCTTACCACATCATCACCAACCTGCTGTGCAACCTCGGCAACCAGCTTTGCGCCATCATTATCAATCTCTATGGCATTGAGAAGAGGCGGCAGTTCATCGTGCGCAAAGCGGATATCCAGTACCGGACCGATAACCTGCACTACCTCGCCAATGTGTTTTTCACTCATGTTTATAATCTCCTATTTCTAAAGACCTTCCGCACCTGCAACAATCTCCGTGATCTCCTGCGTGATGCTGGCCTGACGTGCCCTGTTGTAATACAGATTGAGCTGATCGATCATCTCTTCCGCATTACTTGTGGCTGCATCCATAGCCATACGTCTGGCTGCCAGTTCACTTGCAGTACTTTCGCAGATACCGCCATAAACCAGGCCTGCCAGATATTCCGGAACAATGGCATCAAATACTGTCTCTCCGTCCGGTTCATAGAGGATCAGATTCTTCGTCTCTATCTTACCGCCGCTTTCCTCTCTGATATCAGTCATAGGAAGCATGGAAAATACCTCCGGCTGCTGGGAAAGCATGGAATTAAAGACAGTATAACATAATTCAATATGGCCAAAGGTTCCTTTGCGAAATTCTGTACAGAGCATATTTGCCATCTCAAAACAATCCGCTACAGAAATACTTCCTGCCTCTGCAAACTGTTCTGTCAGAGCTTCAATCTCTCTCTGACGGAAATATTCCACTGCTTTCTTTCCAACCGGCAGAACCATGTAGTCCTTACCTTCAGCAGAAGCCTCCAGACATTTAAAAAGATTGGTGTTATAACCACCTGCAAGTCCTCTGTCACCTGCGATCACTACATAGCAGGTTTTATTGTTGGAAGACTCTTTCGCATAAACGGATGAGAAATCTGTATTCTCCCTTGCAATCTCTTTCAATGTCTCATGAAGTTCTGTAAAGTACGGACGGCATACCTCTGCACGTTCCTTTGCCTTACGCAGTTTGGAGGATGCTACAAGCTCCATGGCCTTGGTAATCTGCATGGTACTCTGTACACTCTTGATACGCAGCTTTACCGCTTTCATATTCGAAGCCATACGATACCCTCCTAATCACTTTATTTCTCAGGTCTTGTATTCAGGAAGTTCTCTGTATACGCATCCAGTACGCTGCGAAGCTTCTGCTCTGTTTCCTGCTCCAGCTTACCTGTTGAGCGGATCTCCTGCATAACCTCTACGCCTGCTGCATCTGTATCCAGATAGGTATATAATCCTGATTCATATACATTTACGTCTTCCACTTTTACTGATTCCAGAACACCCTTTGTAACCGCATAAAGGATCGCAACCTGTTTCTCTACAGGAACCGGTGCATTCTGGTTCTGTTTCAGAACTTCCACAATACGTGCTCCCTGTTCCAGACGTGCCTTTGTATCAGCATCCAGATCAGAACCAAACTGTGCGAAGCTCTGCAGCTCACGGTACTGGGAATAAATCAGTTTCAGTGTTCCTGCTACCTTCTTCATTGCCTTGATCTGCGCATCACCACCAACTCGTGATACGGAGATACCCGGGTTTACAGCAGGCATGATTCCTGAATGGAATAACTCTGTCTCCAGGAAAATCTGTCCATCTGTAATAGAAATAACGTTAGTAGGAATATAGGCAGATACGTCACCTGCCTGTGTCTCGATGATCGGCAGTGCTGTCATGGAACCGCCGCCATGTTCATCGTCCAGCTTCGCTGCACGTTCCAGAAGTCTGGAATGCAGATAGAAAACATCACCCGGATATGCCTCACGTCCAGGCGGACGACGGATCAGCAGGGAAAGTGCACGGTATGCAACTGCATGCTTACTTAAATCATCATAGATGATCAGCACATCTTTTCCCTTATTCATAAAGTATTCACCCATTGCACATCCGGAATACGGTGCGATATACTGCAGCGGGCTTGACTCAGATGCTGTAGCTGCCACAACGATAGTATAATCCATTGCGCCGTTTCTGGTCAGGTTCTCTACTAATGTAGCTACTGTGGAACGCTTCTGTCCAATGGCTACATAGATACAGATCACATCTTTTCCCTTCTGGTTAATAATGGTATCTGTAGCAATTGTAGTTTTACCGGTCTGACGGTCACCAATGATCAGTTCTCGCTGTCCACGTCCGATAGGGATCATAGAGTCGATGGCTTTGATACCGGTCTGAAGAGGCTGATATACAGATCTTCTCTCACAGATTCCTGGTGCCTTGCTCTCGATTGGCCGGAATTCTTTTGTATCAATCGGGCCTGCTCCGTCAATTGGCTGTCCCAGTGCATTTACAACACGTCCAACCATGGCGTCGCCTACAGGTACAGACACGACCTTGCCTGTACGCTTTACGGTCTGACCCTCACCAATGTTCTCATCTGAACCAAAGATTACGATGGAGACACTGTTCTCCTCCAGGTTCTGTGCCATACCAAAGCTTCCGTCCTCAAATTCCAGAAGCTCTCCTGACATACAGTTTACCAGTCCGCTGGCTCTGGCAATACCGTCACCAACCATAAGGATCGTACCTGTCTCGTTCTGTTGAATGACATTTTCGTAATATTTTATCTGGCTTCGGATGACCTTGGATATTTCCTCAGGTTTTAATTGCATGTTTCCATTCCATCCTTTTATATTCTATTATTTTGCGCTGTCTGAATTCAGAAATTTAAAGATTTTTCATATCCATATGTCAAATACCCATACAGTACGATTCTCAAATCCGGAATCCAGTTCCTTATACTACCAATTCATTCAGTTTCTTCGAAATACCGGAAATACGGCTCTGTACTGTACCGTCAAGCTGTACGCCCTCCAGTTCCACGCGAAGTCCGCCAAGAACGGATGCATCTGTTTTCTGAACCAGATACACTTTCTTTCCACTTAGCTTCTCAAGCTTCGCTTTCAGAGCTTCCATCTGAGTATCACTGAGCTTCACTGCACTGGTAACCACGGCTTCTGCAATTCCATGTGCACTGTTGTAGCGTCTGATAAACTCTTCGCAGCATCCGGCAAACTCTCTCAGAATCTTGCGTTCACACAATAATTTCAGGAAATTCACCAGATATCTCTCTGCCTGCCCTCCGAAAGCCTCTTCAATCATCTTAAGTCTCTCGTCTTCAGGAATCGCCGGTTCTCCCAGCAATTTCAAATATCCCGGATTTTCCCTGAAAATCTGTCTGACTGCGATCATCTGCTCCATAATCTGTCCATCGAGCTTTTCTTCAGCGGCAAGGTCATACAGACTTCCGCCGTAAACTCTGGCAGTTTTTGTCATGATGCCTCACCTACATTCTCAATAAACTCATCAATCAGTTTTGCATGATCCTCTTCACTAATTTCGCGCTCGATCACTTTTCCGGCAATCTCAACAGCCATACCGCCGATTTCTCCCTTGATCTCGTTGACTGCCTTACGTTTCTCCTGGGCAATGTCTTTCTCTGCCTTCTCTTTCATGGCAGTTACCTGACTGGAAGCCTCCTTAAGCATCTCTTCACTCTGGATAGCGGCTGTTTTCTGAGCTGTCATCACAATGTCATTTGCCCTATTCTTGGCTTCCTGCATATTCTTTTCATATTCTTCCTTCATTGCCTGAGCTTCTTCCTTTGCCTTCACTGCATCCTGGATCTGGGCATCCGCTTTCGCTTTGCGCTTCTCCAGCATCTCATTGATGGGCTTGAAGAGGAAACGTTTGATCAGATATACCTGAATAAAAAGGTTGCAAATCGTCGCTATAAAATTCCACGGCACAATTCCAACTAATTCCTGTACCTGCATGTTTGTAACCTCCTGTCTATACTTATGCGGATCATTCTCCGGCTGCTGCCGGAATTATCCACAGGTTCCATATCAGATGCCGCTTAATCTGTGATATCCGGCATCTCAGCTGTTTTTATCAGCTCAGGAAGTTCATGAACATACCAGGTGCAACGAAGATAAGCAACAGACCGGTTACGAAACCGTAGATACCTGTTGTCTCTGCAATGGCACATCCAAGAAGCATGGTAGAAGTAACATCACCCTTGCACTCAGGCTGACGTCCGATTGCTTCCAATGCCTTTGCTACTGCGTTACCTTCACCAATACCAGGTCCGATACCTGCGATCAGCGCACATCCTGCTCCAATTGCACATCCTGCTAATGCGATACCTTTTGCCAATAACTGAAAATCCATATTAAAACCCTCCTGTTAAATAATAATCTGCAGCTTTTTCCCCTTTGCTGCGGTATTAATTTTTCTGCTGTATTTCAGCATTCTTTGCGGTTACCACCGCTGCCGTTTTGCTCCGGCAAATCATGTTTCTGCTACTCTTCTGCTGCATTTGCAATATACATTACAGTCAGCATACAGAAGATAAACGCCTGCATAACTCCTGAGAACCAGTCAAAATAGACCGACGTTATCGCAGGTACACCGACATCAAGAATCGGTATCTTTGACAGTACATCTCCCAGTGCACCCGGGATCAGGCCCAGAAGCGCAGAACTTGCGACTGCCAGTGCCCCATAGATCAGACCATTGATTACCACACCGGAAAGGATATTTCCGAAATGACGACACGCCATACTGACAGGTGTAGCCAGCTCGGAAAGAATATTAAACGGTGTCATAACTGCGATCGGAGTTGTAAATCCTTTCAGATAACCGCCAAATCCGCTGGTCTTTATCTTCTGTGCTGTGATCATAATGAAAACCACAACTGCCCAGGCAGCCTCAGTAGAAAGGTCTGCTGTAGGGCTTCGAAGTCCGATCAGACTGATCAGGTTGGAAACCACACTGGTTGCAAAAAGTGCTGCAACAAATGGTATCAGGTATCTGAATTTCTCACCCATATTTCCGATTACAAAGCTGTTGGCCTTCTCTACAATGAGCTCTGCCACAGCCTGACGTTTGGAAATGTTCTCTTCTTTCAGATCATGTGTCAGCCAGATACACAAACCTGTTATGAGTATCATAACAATCCAGCTTACCACCATTGTCTCACTGATCCTTAATGGTCCGAGAACAGGCACATCAATGGGTAATGTAAAGAATATCCTTGCCCCGCTGATATCCAATTCCATACTCTTTATTCACCTCCTGTCTCTCCCGGTACTGTTCCGGTTTGATATAGAAATACCTATTTGTTAGTATGAAAAATTCCTGCAATTTTAATTCCTGTTCCGGGAAATAAAAGAGGAACGATTCCTGCCACAAAATGAAAACAGGGTGCCACGATTGCCAAGATCACCCACAACATCTGGATCAGCATTCTCTGGGAGTAACTTGCTTTGATCCTCATTCTCGCTGTGTCCTCATCTGTTGCTGCAGCTGCTTTCTGCACTGCAAGTCCCATAAAAAAGAAATTAAGGACTGCCACACATCCTCCCACTGCCCCTCCAAGAAACACCGTATAATCAAACGGTACCTTCTGTGGCATGAAAGCATGCAGCACTCCAAACACGATCCACATCAAAATCAGCCCGATTCCGGTGATGGCAGCTACCTTTCCGGTTTCCTTCTTTACGGCAGGCTGAACATTATCCATAATACTCATATAAATCTCCCTTTCGTTTCTGTATCATTACAGGTGTCTGTTAAACGATACTTTATTTTTCTTCTTTTTGTTCTCTTTCTTCTGCTGTCTGTTAATAGAAAGATAAAATTTATATGCCACTGTCCCGGAACCTCCAAGACCAAAGAAAAAACCGGGGATATATACCCATCCGCCAGCTCCGGTCTTAGAAACAATCAGCCAGCATACTGCCAGACATATCAGGACAGGGGTTATGAGAGACAGTCCAAGCTGCGACAACATGGTGACATTTCTGATGATCTCTGACCATTGTTTCATCCTCTTCTCCTTTTTGCCTAATTTTTTTATATATTTTCAAGAATTTATAGTCAAATTTTATCATATATTCTTTAAAATTACAATCTTATTAAACAATTTTATCAAATATTTTTTGTCCATCCAATATTTTTTTGTTATTTTTATATCGTGCATGTGATTATATCATCAATATAAATCTTTTTATACAGTCAAAGCTTCTGATTTGTTTATATTTTTATTTCAAAGAAGAAGAGATATAAATAAGGAGCCTGCCCGGAGAGCTTTTTTGTGTCATAGAACATTACGGAGTAATATTCTATGACACAAAAAAAGCACGAAAACAACTCATCACTGTTTTCATGCTTCTTCTTTCGTATATAATTCTGCTTTATATATAAGTTCTGTATTACCGGTCTGTCCCAGCAGACACATTCCTCTTATAGAAAATCCTCTTAATTAATGCATTTGAGACCCTGTACATCCTCCCGGAGCGTTTATCTTTAATTCTTATTCTGTATATAAATATCCACTGTAGTCCGGATCATCCAGACAGTCTGCATCGATCCATGCCGGATTGCTCAGTACATTTTTCTCGATCACAACAGATTTCTTCGGTGCCGTTGTTTCAACTGCTGCCCAGATCGTCTGGTATCCCATAGCATAAGGCTGCTGGGAAACACAGCCAATCTCTTCTCCATTACGGATTGCTTCCTGCTGCTTAGTAGTTGCATCAACCCCTACCAGAGCCGGTGCATCATGCTCATCACTCTTCTCCAGATTCAGATACATCTCTGTAATATCTGCATTGGTGCAGAATACACCATCCAGTGTGGGATATTTTTCCAGAACTTCCTTCATGGAAGCCTCCATATCATCTACCTGATCAGAATAAATGGTTTCCACAACTTCAATGTCTCCGTACTTCCCGATATTATTCATGAATCCTTCTACACGATCCTGAACACTCTTTGTCTTCTGCTGTGCGGAGAAAACCGCAACCTTTCCCATCTTTCCGAGTGCACTGCCAAGCTGATAAGCAGCCATCTTTCCTACCTGCACATTATCGGTTCCCCGATATGCCTTCACCAGTTTTTTCTCGGCTACATTAGAATCAAATGCTATAACCGGAATTCCATTTTCCTTTGCAGCTTCAAGCTGTGCCTCACAGGAATCCATGTCACTTGCCGAAATACAAAGAACATCCGGATTCTCTGCAATAACAGCATCTATTGTATTAATCTGAGTTTCTACGTCCTCTTCATTATCAGGACCTTCAAAAGTCATGGTAATCTGGTCATCTTTTTTATAACCATATGCTTTATTAATTTCCTTTACCGCATCTTCCATGCCTTTCTTAACCATCTTCCAGTATTCGCCCTTGACACATTTGCTTACCACTGCGATCCTTGAACCGGCATGGATTTTTATATCTGTATCAATCTCCGGAATCAGCGGACTCTCATCCTCTTCCTTCACTGCTTCTGCCTCTGAATCGGATTCTTCGATAGCGTCTGCCACCAACGGCTGGATTGTCTCTTCCACCTCCGCTCTGCTGCATCCTGTCAGCATTGCCAGTCCTGTCATTAAACTTATCGCTGCTGCCGCCGCTCTTTTCATTTTAATTTCCTCTTCCTTTCAGTGCTATACTGCACATTACAGCAATTTCATAAAATAATGTATAATTTCTGTCAACTAAAAAATCGATATCTGCTCAGTACTCTCACAGAATAATTAACATCGAACAATTACCTGTAGCGATCCTCTTAAATGCATTATTTACGAGAATTGCTATAAACCTTATAACTGCATATTACTTTCTACATTATACACACTTTACGAAATTCGTCCAGAGATTTTACACATTTTTCACTTTTATACATCAAAAATTGCGCTATGTCAATGTCTTTTGAATGCCATACCTGCAGGCTGCACCTGAAACTCCAACTGTTTCTTTGTCACCGGATGCTGAAATCCCAGTTTTGCAGAACAGAGAGCCAGCGGTTCCTGACTATTCTGACCGGGATTATACTTTCTGTCACCAACCAAAGGCATTCCGGCATGCGCCATCTGCACACGAATCTGATGATGCCTGCCTGTATCCAGATCAATCCGAATCAGATTTCTTTCGCCACAATCCTGTGCATCTTCCTTATTTTTCCAGGTTTCCAGAACTTCATAAGACAATATCGCCTTTTTTGCTCCGGAAGTTCCTCCCTCAACCACTGCAGAGCTGTTGGTCCTGCCATCCTTCTTCAGCCAGTCCACCAGTTTTGCACTCTTCACTTTCACTGTTCCTTCTGTAACTGCAAGATAAGTCTTCTTTATTTTTCCCGCTGTCATCTGTCTGCTGAGATCTGCTGCTGCCTTCGGATTCAGGGCAAATACAAGAACCCCCTCCACCGGCTGATCCAGGCGATGGATAATACCCAGATACGGCATCTTACCCGGCACCTTCTGAGCAATATAATTCTTCAGAAGGCTCTCCATATCCATACTGCCAACCCGCGCATTCTGAACTGCAAGCCCTGCCGGTTTGTGACAGACCAGAATATCTTTATCTTCATATAAAATATAATCTCTGATATCTTTTATCCACATAAAAAAACTCTCCTTTTCATGGAGAGTATATCCTAAAATTCCATTTCACGCAATAAACGAATATATATGAATACAATTTGAAAACGGTCATCACTTTTTACTTTTCCTGATTTCAAAAATGATGACCGCTTCAATGTTCTTCGTTATTCAATTTATTTTCCTCTTAGTATTCTTTCTATAATAAAATAATATGTTATTTACAAACTACTTTATAAGTTCACTATTAAATTTTTCTATGTTTATTTAAAATTCCTATTCTGTTTCCTGCTCATAATCCATATGTACTGTTTATAATCTGATTCATTCCTGCTTTTATGCTTTTATGATATCAGTTATTCAGTTCATCGGAACTTACTTAGAAAGTTTTATAGATTTTAAATTATAATTTCACGTATTATAATTTGTTTTTCATTTATGAAATATCGGATACACTTTTTCATTATTTTTCGTGCTAAGCAATCATAAACCTAACTTCTTAAATTCACAACTGTTTAATTTCCTTATGTGCTTTTCATATTTATCGAACATTAATGGCAGATGTTCTGAATTATGTAAAGTATCACTGAAAAAGTACCTTAATATTTCTCTCAATATCCTGTAATTTTATATACCGGATATTCTTCTGATGCAGGATTTCAAACCATATACTTAAACTTCTATATGCCTCTCAAAACATCGTTCTTACCTTCAGTTTATCTGTTACCTGAACCTCTGCTTTCAGGCTAACTACTGAGATAAGGGTTATGCTCTTCCGGTAAATATTTCTTTACACATTTACCAAAATCCCTGTATCAGGTCTGCAACAGATATTCAATATAAGTTATCGCTTCTATAATACCTTTGATACATTCCTTCCTTATTAATCAGACTGTGCGTATGCTCTTATATTATATAAGGAAAATACTTTTTTATAATCTCCGTATCAGGTCTTTCTTGCAGGAAATGCGATACCCGTTACTCTTATATTGATGAAGTTATAAATTCTTTCCCAATGGAATCACCCGAACCTTTCTTTTATTTTCATCCTTTTCATTGGAACATTTATATATGCTATGAATTGAATGAATTTCTTTGATTGTTTAATTCGTTTCCTTGTTTCTTTTGATGGTGTTATAATAACACTCTTGTTATTATTTGTCAATACATTTTTGCATTTTATTTCAATATTTTCTATTTATCTTTGTCTTATTTGCACTAATTTTATAATATTTTTATTTATTTGATAATTTTCAGACTATTTCGTTTTCTTCGATGCAGTACGTTGCTGCCCGGAGCTCTATTATATCCACGAATCGCTCCGCTGCAAAGCAGTTCCCGCAATTCTCATAATTTCATAAACAATAAAGATGCAGCTACTCCCAACCTAAAGAGAGGATAGCTGCATCTTCATCACTTCCTATTTTCGATTATAATTAATCAGGCATCCCTTAAGGATAATCTCACGCTCATCATCCGTAAGCTCCCCAAGAGCCACTTCAAACTCCTTCAGTCCCTCAGCACCGACAACATATCCCCGGATCACATCATCCTTTTCTTCCACTGCCTTACGAATCTGTGGGAAGAACAGATAATCTCCGTTTGCAAACGGAAGCTCCCCTTCTTTAATCAGGAATGGAAGCATACCCCAGTTGATCAGGTTGGAACGGTAACGTTTTGTTGCATATTCATTTGCAATATTCGCCCATCCGCCTAATACTTTCTGACAGGAAGCAGCCTGCTCTCTGGCGGAACCGTCACCCGGTTTTACTGCAAAAATCGTACTTCCGATACCGAAGTTTTCACGGTTCAGATCCGGATATTTTGTCTTGATTGTCTCGATCACCGGTGCAAGTTCCGGTAATGCTTCCGTCGGTTTTTCACCGTTGACTCTTGCTTTCTCTGCCTTCTGTACTTCTTTCGCACGGCCGACATATTCCGGATCCTTTCTGGACAGGGCAAACTCAGCCAGTGCCAGCGGATTGGAACGGTAAGAAGAAGTCTCGCCGGACGGAATCAGCTCATCTGTTGTAGTAACCGGATCGTGGATCTCAGATACTACTTTCAGTACCAGGTTGTCTGTCAGTGCACTCATTGCCGGCCAGTCTTTGATGTTCGGTCCGAATTTCAGTTCCTGATCCGGATCAGCTACACCCTTGCTGTCAAATACACGGTTTTCATAAATTGATTTATCAAAGAAATATTTCGGTCCTGTATATTCTACATCCAGATCCGTTGCCGGTGTCAGATATCCTTTGTTTGCAGCGGTTGCAGCGATGGAACGTGCATCCATCAGTGCTACGGAAGCGATCTGACCGTTCTGCAGTTTGGAGCCTTCCCGGTTCGGGAAGTTTCTCGTTGTATGACGGATACTGAATCCGTTGTTGTTCGGTGTATCACCAGCTCCGAAGCATGGTCCGCAGAATGCAGTCTTCATGATCGCACCGGTCTCCATGATCTTCGCTGCTGCACCATTTTTTACCAGTTCCATATAAACAGGCATACTTGCCGGATATACACTTAAGGTAAACTCATCCGGTCCGATACTCTTGCCATTCAGAATGTCTGCTGCTGCACAGATGTTTTCAAATCCACCGCCGGCACATCCTGCGATAATACCCTGATCTACATACAGTTTTCCGTTGCGGATCTTGTCACGCAGTTTATATTCTACGGCTCCATCCAGACTTACCAACGCGTTCTTCTCAACCTCTGCCAGAATGTCTTCCAGGTTTGCATTTACTTCTTCAATCGTATATGTATTGCTCGGATGGAATGGCATAGCGATCATTGGTTTGATTTCGCTTAAGTTCACTTCTACACAGCCGTCATAATAAGCAACTTTCTCTGGTTTCAGTTCTGCATAATCTGCAGATCTGCCATGGATATCATAAAATTCTCTGATTTTGTCATCCGTTACCCAGATGGAGGACAGGCAGGTGGTCTCTGTGGTCATAACGTCCACGCCGATACGGAAATCAGCACTCAAAGATGCCACACCAGGTCCGACAAACTCCATAACTTTATTATTCACATAACCGTTTTTAAATACGGCACCGATAATTGCCAGAGCCACATCCTGCGGTCCGACACCTTTCATCGGCTCACCGGTCAGATAGATCGCTACCACACCCGGCATTTTGATGTCATATGTTTTGCAGAGCAGCTGTTTTACCAGCTCCGGTCCACCCTCGCCCATTGCCATGGTACCCAGTGCACCATATCTTGTATGAGAATCAGAACCAAGAATCATTTTGCCGCCGCCTGCCAGCATTTCACGGGCAAACTGATGGATGACTGCCTGATGAGGCGGTACATAAATTCCACCATATCGCTTTGCACAGCTCAGGCCAAACATATGGTCATCCTCGTTGATGGTTCCACCAACAGCGCATAAACTGTTGTGACAGTTTGTCAGTACATACGGAACCGGAAATTTCTCCAGACCTGATGCACGGGCAGTCTGAATGATACCGACAAAAGTAATGTCATGGGAAGTCAGCTTATCAAATTTAATCTGCAGCTGTTCCATATTTCCGGAAGTATTATGTGCTTTCAAAATACGATATGCCATTGTACCCGTTGCAGCTTCTGCAGCGGTCACTGTTTTTCCTGTTTTTGCCGCAAGACATGCAGCAGCCTCCTGATTATCTTCGATAATCTCCCTTCCATTGAGCAGATATACACCATTCTCATGTAATTTCATGGTTCTGTGCCCTCCTTAGAAAATTCTTTTTTACACTCTCTGTTGTTCTGTCAGTAATTTTGACAATAATTCTTCTCTATTATAATAAGGTGCCTCATAAAAAGCAAGGTTTTTCACTTCAGCCAATTAAAGTTGTGAATCATACCATTAATGTTATTCCTTACAGCGGAACGTAAGCTTCACCCGGAAGAGATCATCCTCCAGATCAATCTCAAATTTGCCGCCCATAAGTTCCGTCAGCATTTTTGAGATGGAAAGTCCCAGACCGCTTCCTTCGGTACTGCGGGATTCATCTCCCCGCACAAACCGCTCCGCCAGCGTATCTGCATCCACATTCAGCAGTTTTTCAGAAATATTTTTCATGGTAAAGGTTGCCTCATAGCCATCCTTAGCCACCTCCGCATACACCCGTGTGTCCGGCATCGCATACTTTGCTGTATTATTATACAAATTTCCGATGACACGCCACAGCTGTCTTCCATCTGCATAGATCATCACCGCTTCCTTTGGGAATTTACTGATGACATTCAGCCCTTTCTGTTCCAGTTTTTCATTAAATTCACCGCCGGTCTGACGCACCAGCTCCACCAGATCAATGTCATCCATCTGCAGTGTAATATTTCCGGAAGAAATACGGGACACATCCAACAGATCTTCCATTAACTGTTTTAAGCGCATCGCTTTCGATTCCAATACTTCTATATAGGATTCCGCACTTGGATTATCGATTTTTTCCCGGCGCAGCAGACCGATATAATTAATGATGGATGTAAGCGGTGTCTTGATATCATGGGAAATATTCGTGATCATATTCGCTTTCATCCGCTCATCCCGTACGCTTTCACCGATGGCATTGGCCAGACCCTCGCCAATATGATTGATGCCTTCCGCCAGCTGATATTCATCGCCCTGATATTCACTCAGATTCAGCTTATAATCAAATTTTCCCTGGGTGATCTGTTCAATACCTTCCAGAATCTTCCTTCGCTGTATCACACGTTGTGAAAAATAGATCAGCGTGAACACCAGGAAGATTGCCAGCAGAATGTATGCCCAGATGTACCCACAGTGAAAAGCCAGATAGGCTATGGCGACATTTGACAGTACAATCCCCCAGATTACCAGAGTCATCCGGTTGCCCAGATAACGGTTATGCATAGTGTCTTTCAAATTGACCAGCAGCCAGTGCAGGTAACTGTTTTCAAAAAATGTATCTGCCTTTACCCGACGCACCAGGCTCAGGTACATGCCCATAAAACAGCAATCCGCTAATACGGCAAAGGTTCCTACTATAACCATACGGCTCATAACACCATAACTCTGGCTGTGCACCCGCATGCCAAGTGCCGTCAGGCAGATACTGAACACAAATAACAACGCAATGGGAAGCTCCGTCCGGATCTTGTCAAAATTCGTCAGATGCACTTCCTTATCTTCACTCCGTTTTGCCGCAGCTACTGTCATATAACACAGTCCGATCAGCCACACCACAATACCGACTGCTGCCAGCACAAGACTCCGCTGCGCCCAGGGATACAATTTATCAAACTCCCGCTTTGCCACAGCCAGATCATCCTCCTGTGGGAATTTCACATCCACCGCTACGATCAGACTGAAGTCGCCTTTCTGCAGTTCGTTATACTGTGCCATGTTCTGATAATAGTTATTTTCCATTCCGCCAATGTTTGTCTCAAAGCGGAACGTTTTGTTGTTATAACTCAGATACCGTCCGTATTTTACCGCCTGATCATAGGCATCTTCCTGCGTTTTGGTTTCTTTCATATTTGTCACATATGTATTATCCCTGAGATCACCCAGCCAGTAATATACATTGGTATTATTCTGGTCATATTTGTTGTTGTAAACTTTGTAATCCGCAATTTTTTCCGGTGATGCGTTCACGGTCTCCGGACGGTTCTCATCAAATACTCCGTCCGTTTCAAACGCTTCCCGCAGATTCAGATAATCCAGCAGCTGCATCATCTGTTTCGAAAACGTCCGCTCAAAATAACCGGATTCCACGAAAGAAGAATTTTGCAGATCCCCCATATTCAGCATATTCTGATTGACACAGGTACTGAACAACACGATACTGACTGAGGCCACCACCGCCGCAATCATCTGCAGACCGATCACAATGGCTTTTGCCAGTGATGAATAGCGCTTTCTGTTCTGTTCCATCGATTACCTCGGTTCTATTTTTTCAATCTTGTATCCAACTCCCCAGACCACTTTCAGATACTGCGGATCCTTTGGATTAATCTCTATTTTTTCTCTGATGTGGCGGATATGTACCGCTACCGTATTGTCCGCTCCGATGGCTTCTTCATTCCATATATTTTCGTAAATCTGATTAATAGAAAATACCTTGCCCTGATTTTTCACCAGAAGCAGTAAAATGTTATATTCAATCGGAGTCAGACGGACTGCCTCTCCATCCACACTGACGGACTTCAGATCGTCATTGATCGCCAGTCCGCCGCTCTGAAATACTTTGCTGGACTCTGCCGCGTTGCCCAGCTTTGTATAACGGCGCATCTGGGAATTGACCCTTGCCACCAGTTCCAGCGGATTAAATGGCTTTGAGACATAATCATCCGCTCCTACATTCAATCCGAGAATCTTGTCTGAATCTGCTGTCTTTGCTGACAGCACGATGATTGGCATATTACTCTCTTCCCGGATTTTTAAGATTGCACGGATTCCGTCCAGACGCGGCATCATTACATCGATGATGACAAGCTGTATCTCTTCCTTGTGAAGTACCTCCAGAGCCTGCACACCATCATACGCCTTAATCACATGATATCCTTCCTGCTGGAGATAAATCTCAATGGAATCTACAATTGCTGTATCATCATCACACACTAATATGTTGTTCAACAAAATCTCTCCTACTCCTTTCCAAAAATCAGATCTTTCAACAGCGAACCTGCATCCCGTTTTTCCTTTTTCCGGGCTGTATTCTGTGCCTGCTCTGCCGCAAATTCATCTGCCAGAACCGCCTGACGGATGGATTCTTCATCCGGAAATTCCGGATTTGGATGCACGCTCTCTCCTCCGGAACCATCCGCTGCATCTGCTGTCTGCTCCTGACCATCCGCTTTTGCGTTCTGACTTTCCCGCCATTTAAAATAAGCTGCATTTGTATTGATCTTAATATCCGGTTTTTCCGCCGGTGCCGGTTCGCACAGTATATCCTCCGGTTTCTTTGTTCCGGAATTTTCAAAATACTGCTCATTCACTTTGATTTCCGGACTGGAAGGCGGTGTGTAGATCATGTTTTTTGCATACTGTACTCCGGTTTCCCGCTCAGCATCCAAATCCCTTTTTTTTCGTGCCCGCTCTTTATTGATATCATCAATAATGGACAGGTATTTCTTTGTGTCCGTCAGATCCGCCAGTTGCCCCTGCAATTCGTTTTCATGTGCCTGCAGCTTGTCCTTCTGTTCCCGCAGATCTTTCCGGAACTGCAAAAACAAATCATTCATGGAATCGTTGGTATGATCCATCAGTTCCCGGATCGCACCGATCATATCTGCCGTATAAATGACAGATGCAGCATACACATCCTCCGCGTTTGCATTGGCCGCCTCAATGATTTCATCCCCTTTTTTACGAAAAGCCCGCTCCGCATTGCTTCTGCTCTGCCGTGTCTGCTCATACTGATCCATCATATCGTAAATCCCCTGATTCAGCCGATCCAACAGATTCAAAAACTGCTTGCGGTCTATGATTACTTTATCCGGGTGTCCATTGTATGTTTCACTTTTTGAAAATGCCACATGGATTTCTTTTAATACCCGCTCTACTTTATCTTGTGGGCTCATAGTTTCCTGTCCTCATTCCTTCTTCTTTTCTACTTGAATTTTTATACTTCGATCAGTTCATACTGGTCAGTACCAAGACCAATCTTGACCGCATGCTCGATGCAGCTTCTCCAGTTTGTATCCGGATGTGTAAAATAGAAATGATCGTGTCCGTGTCCGCAGTCACATTCTCCGTGCTCATGTTTATGCTGCTCTATATTTTCAGCCAGCACACTGTTTGACAATACCGGCTGCTGATTACACAAATCCGCGCAAGCCATGTCCAGAGCCACCGGATCAAAAGATGCCAACATACCAACGTTCGGAATGATCGGGCGGTCATTTTCTGGATGACAGTCACAGTTCGGTGACACATCACAAATCAGTGAAATATGGAAACACGGACGATCCTTGCAGATTGCCAGCGTGTACTCTGCCATTTTGCAGTTTAAGATATCATTGGACTCGGAAAGCCCCGGTGTCACTGCATCTTTCGGACAGACACCAACACATCTGCCGCAGCCCACACATTTATCATGATTGATCTGTGCTTTGCGTTCGTCAATGGTAATGGCATCGTGGGCACATACTCTCGTACACATACCGCAGCCCACACAGAGTCTTTTGTTCACATATGGCTTGCCTGCACTGTGCTGCTCCATTTTTCCTGCCCGGGATCCGCCGCCCATACCGATATTTTTGATGGCACCGCCGAAACCGGTTGACTCATGTCCTTTGAAATGGGTCAGGGAGATCAGGATATCCGCATCCATCAGCGCACGGCCGATCTTTGCCTCTTTGACATACTCGCCCTCCACCGGAACAAGTACCTCATCGGTACCTTTCAGTCCGTCCGCGATGATAACCGGGCAGCCGGTAGCATACGGAGTAAATCCATTCATATATGCAGTCTCCAGATGATCTACCGCATTTTTACGGCTTCCTACATACAGTGTATTACAATCTGTCAGAAACGCTTTTCCACCCTGTTCTTTTACGATATCTGCAATGACTTTTGCATAATTCGGACGCAGAAATGCCAGATTTCCATATTCTCCAAAATGAATTTTGATTGCTGCATAATGATCCTGAAAATCAATGTTTTCGATACCAGCAGTCTTTACCAGCCGTGCCAGCTTCTGCATCAGATTTTCTGTAAAACTTGTTTTAAATGATGTGAAATATACTTTTGATTTTTCCATTGTTCTAACTCCTCGCTTAATAGATGCACTTAGCAATCCGTATAATCAATATTTTTTGGGAAGTGACATCCACTTTCAGTTTACCATAATCGCTCTTTTCTTTACAGTTAAAATTTTCTTAACTCCATCCCCATTTGACGTTATCTTCAAGTCGAACGCATGTGAGACCTGGTGCGTAATTCTGGCCAGCGTAAGCTGACATATTCATCTCAGAATCACTGCACCGCTACACCTCAGAAGTATTTCTCGCCAAAAAAGATGTTTTCCTGTATAATGCTATGGAAATCATTTTCAATATTGTTTTAATATGAAACAGAAAGAGAACCCAAATTTATGGAAATCATTCGTACTTATGGAAATATCATAAAAAAATATGCTCCGGATCATCCACTGGCCGCTTTTCGCATGATCAAAGCCGGTCTGGCACTGGAGCAATTTCGCAGCCGGAACCTTGCTGATAAGAAATTGCCAGGTGCTTACCAGTATCTGAACACCTATGCCGTAGGGGAAGTACTGGAAGCACTGAAACATCCGGAAACTTCCGTCTGGGCAAATATTTTTGCCCCGGTGGAGCTGCTGCAATGCTTTGGTCTGCACAGCCTGTCCATCGAATGTCTGTCTTCATTTCTGTCCGGATTTACCATTGAGGACTATTTCCTTGACTATGCGGAAAATGAAGGACTGGCCTCCACACTGTGCTCTTATCACAAAAATTTCATTGGTGCCATCGACAGCGGCATCATCCCGCCGGCGGCCTTTGCGGTCACCACGTCAACCATCTGTGACGGAAACGTCAACACGTTCCGACATCTGTCTGAAAAGCATCATGTACCGTCTTTTCTGCTGGATATCCCACAATGTGATACACCAGATGCGGCAGCATACGTTACCGGGCAATTAAAAGAACTGGTCTCCATGCTGGAGGATACCTTCCACAAAAAATTCCAACCGGAAGAACTGACCGCTGTACTGCAGCGGGAAAATGAATCGAAAGCCTGCTATGAACGGTTTTTAAAGCACATGCAGACCCACCATTATCCGTCCACACTGACACTGCAGATGTATATGCTGTTTGCCTCCCACATGAATATCGGAACACCGGAAATCCTGCATTTTTATCAGCAGATGGAAGCTGAAGCGGCCGCTGCTCCGGAATTTCACGGAACTAATATTCTCTGGGTGCATCTGCTGCCTTACTATCAGGAAACATTACGGGAATACTTCAATCTGTCGGATAATTACCAGATTCAGGCCATTGAGATGAACCTGGATTACCGCACACCACTGAACACGGAACATCCACTGGATGCACTGGCGGAAAAAATGGTTCAGAATATCTACAACGGACCATATGAACGCAAAGCAAAACTGGTATCTGAACTGGCACAGGATCTGCATTCTGACGGTGTCATCAATTTCTGTCACTGGGGCTGCAAGCAGTCCTCCGGCGGAGTCATGCTGTTGAAAGAAGAACTGGACCGGCAAAATATTCCGCTCCTGGTTCTGGACGGCGATGGCATGGATCGCCGCAACAGCCACGACGGTCAGATCCGCACCCGCTTTGAGGCATTTCTCGAAGTACTTCGACAAAGAAAGGAGGAAGCATAATGCTGGCTTATTTTTGCAAATATGTTCCGGAAGAATTATTTCAGGCTTTCGGTACGAACATCACCTGCATGGAACCTCATGTCACAACTTTCACCCAGGCAGATGCCCTGATGCATCCGAATATGTGCTCTTTTTCCAAAGCGGTTCTGGAAGAATTTGAAAAACAGGATTATGACGGAATGATCTTCACCTCCTGTTGTGACAGTTCCCGCCGCCTTTATGATATTCTCCGTCACCTGTTTCCGGACAAATTTTTCTTCTGCCTGGATCTGCCCCGCAAGATCAATGACTTTGCCGTCACGCTTTACACCCGGCAGCTGGAAAAGCTTATTGAGGCTTACACTGCTTTTTCCGGGAAAACATTTTCTGAAGAGAAACTTCTGGAAATCTGCAGGAAACGTGCCACAGAGCAGAAACGTACAAATGTTTCTCGGGATTTTGATGCATCCGCCTGGCGATCAGCAGCTATTGTTGATCATTCACCAGCCCCAACAATTTCAACGAATGACTCGTCCACATCTTCACAGGATGGCAAACTCCACATTGCCCTGGCCGGTGCCCGCCCCGGATCCGAGATTCGGCAACTGATCGCAGATCATCAGGCTAAAGTCATTCTGGATCTGACCTGCACCGGCATTCAGCGCAACTATGACCTGCATGCAGCACAAATCCTCCCCGCCTACGCACATGCCCTGCTGGATCAGCTTCCCTGCATGCGCATGGCTGCAGCCTCCAACCGGCAGAGGATTCTGGAAGCTTATGAAAAACGCATAGACGGCATTATCTATCACACCGTCAAATTCTGTGATATCTACGCCTATGAATATACAAAACTGCACGAGACCTCCGATCTGCCGATTCTGAAAATAGAAACTGATGCCACCGCTCAATGCGCCGGTCAGATTCTGACCCGTCTGGAAGCATTTTTAGAATCCCTTCGTGTAAAAAAAGGAGAAAACATGTTATTTAGAAGCAAACGACAGTCGCCGGAGAGCAAAGGCATTCCCCGGCAGACAGCTGATAACAGTTCAAATAATAAAACTGCAGCCGCAGACCATCCCGCAGCAGCTTCCGCTTCTGCACCGGTCTATGTCATGGGCATTGACAGCGGCTCCACGTCCACCAATGCAGTGATTTTAAACCAGAACAGGGAACTGATCGCATCTGCCGTCATCCGCACCGGTGCCAAAAGCGGCGAAAGTGCACAGCGCATTTTGAAAGAGATTTTAGAAAAAGCCGGACTGCAACGCTCTGACCTGATAAAAATTGTGTCCACCGGTTACGGCCGTGTCAGCATTCCTTTTGCCGATGAAAACGTAACCGAGATCAGCTGTCACGGAAAGGGAGCTCATTATCTGAATCCGCAGATCCGCACCATTCTCGATATCGGAGGACAGGACAGTAAAGCCATCCATCTGAATGAAAAAGGAGATGTCACCGATTTTGTCATGAACGACAAATGTGCAGCCGGAACCGGTCGTTTTCTGGAAATGATGGCACGCACACTGGAAGTTGATATTGAAGATCTTGGAGTGCTGTCTCTGAAGTCCACAGAAAACATCGAAATCAGCAGTATGTGCTCCGTATTTGCAGAATCCGAAGTCATTTCCCTGATCGCGCAGAACAAGGAGACATCAGATATCGCGCACGGCATCCATATGGCTATTGCCGCAAAAGCGATTTCCCTGATGCGCCGCGTCGGACTGGAACCGGGTTATATGATGACCGGTGGCGTCGCCAAGAATCCGGGTGTGGTCAAAGTGCTGGAAGAACAGCTGAAAGCACCGCTTTATATCTCCGGTGAACCGGAGATCGTCGGGGCGCTGGGTGCGGCACTGTATGGTCTGGAACGTGTGCTTTGATTTTCTAGCTTCTTTTGTGGCTAAGTTGTAGATTTTGAAAAAGAGAGCAGGCTGTTTTGTCTCAGTCGCTAGCAATCGCTCCTTGAGAAAAAACAGCCTGCTCTCTTCTATTTACGTTTTATATTTATACTTTTACATGGCAGTTTTTAAAAAATACAATATAGCGTACAGCAAAATAATTAGCTCTTTTCATTTATGCCGTATAACATCAACTACAT
>ENA-OPDH01000855-OPDH01000855.1-human-gut-metagenome-genome-assembly--contig:-NODE-855-length-23102-cov-3.002950_pt1 | contig 23102 bp, 19 predicted proteins | sample MGYA00241260_ERZ501500 | MGnify/ENA primary metagenome ERZ501500 (study PRJEB25962, sample SAMEA2042519) | human gut metagenome | biome: human gut; feature: human-associated habitat; material: faeces...
CACGCGCGTCGTAGAACTCGTCGAGCATTTGCGAGAAGCTCTCACGCGTCTCGGCCTGCGTTTCCGTGCCGTACTGCGCGATGGGACGGTAGGTGAAATCCACGGGCTTGCCGTCGCGGTAGAGGATGACGGGCATATAGTTATCTTCCTTTACAGCGTTGGCTGTATCGGAAAATTCCTGCACCAGCGCCCCGCGCTGCGTATCATTCAGCGTGCCGAAGCGCACATCGGTCTCGTGTCCCGCGCGGAAGGCGAATTCGCGCGCGATCAGCGGCGAAATGCCGGTGTAATGGTCGAGCACCCACTTGTCGACAGCCTGCTCCGCGTCGCCGCCGCGCTGCGCGAGGGCGAGGGAGTCCTCCTCCTGCGATAAAAGCGACAGCTTGTCGAGCGGTGTCGGCAGATGGTAGAAAAGGCCGGGCAGCAGTTGGCGCGTGGCGGAAAGGTCCGCGTCCACGCGGCGCAGACATTCGACGATACGCCCCTGCGCGTCGAGCAGGACGAGGTTCGACCGCCGCCCCATGCACTCGAGCACGAGCTGCTTGCGGCTGATCTCGCCGAATTCGTCCGTGCACTGGAGCGTTAAAATCACCATGCGCTCAAGATCCGGCTGCTCGATGGACAGCACGCGCGCGCCGACTAAGTGCTTGCGCAGCAGCATGCAGAACATCGGCGGCTGGGCAGGGTTGTCGCGCAGAATGTTCGTGAGCTGGATGCGCGGTTGGTTTGCGCCCGCGTTGAGCAGCAGGCGCAGATTGCCGCGCAGCAGCAGAACGATTTGGTCGCGCGCGGGCTGCTGCACCTTGTCGATGCGCGCGCCGATGAGCTGAGGTCTCAGCTCGTGTAAAACTGCCCGCAGGCAGATCGCGTCAAGTGGCATTGTCGTCCTCCATCATCCGGTTGAAAAGCTCGTTGATGCGCGCGTGATCGTCGCGCAGATACAGCCAGCCGAACAGCGCCTCGAGGCCTGTGGCCTTCTGATAGTCCGCGCGGTCGGCGTGGTGGGGGATGGAATGGACATTCGCGTTGCGCCCGCGGCGGAACACAGAGGCCTCTTCCTCCGTCAAAAGGGGTAAGAGCTTTTCGGCAAAGCGCGCCTGCTGCGGCGCGCAGACGAGCTCGACCGTCGCGCGGTGAAGGCCCTTGCCCGTCGCCTTGCCGTGCACGCACAGATATGTGCGCACAAGCAGCTCATACACCGCGTCGCCCAGATGGGCGAGGCCGATGGAGCTGATGGCGCGGATGGCGTCGTCGTTCATTTTGGCTTGTGTATAATCGTACATAAAAACTCCTGAGGTTTGAAAGTACACATATTCTATAACCTTGTCGGAATTCTGTCAATCGGCGAGCGCTGCCGCGCGCGAAAAGCCGTTGCGCTTTTGCAAAAATCCGCTATAATGGCAGAAAAGACAAGACCTTTGAGATCGGAGAAGAGAAGCCTATGAAAAAACTGACCACCGCGCTGCTCACGGCGCTTTTGCTGCTGAACCTTGCCGCCTGCGGCGAAAAGGAGCCGGACGACACCCCGTCCGGCTACGACGATTCGCTCATTTCCGAGCTTTACAGCGAGGAGGGCGAGTACACGGACGCCGAGAACAACACGCTCGCATACAGCTACCATGTGCCAAGAATCGTGTCGGAAACGGCGGTCGCCGCCGCGCTGAACGACGAGATCGCCGATCAATTCGGCGCGCTCGTGCAGGAGCAGAAGAACATGATGGCCTCCCGCGTTTCGCTCACATGCCTTTCCGTCACGTGGACGAGCTACTGGAACGACAGCCTGCTCTGCCTTGTGGTGCGCGCGGAGATGGACGGCGACACGAGCACGACGGAGACGTACAGCTACGACTTTTTCGGCGGCAAACGCCTCATGAGCGAGGACCTGCTGGTGCGCTGCGAGCTTTCAACGCAGGACTTCATCACGGCGGCGCGCCGCACCGCGGCAAACTACTTTGATGAGACGTACCGAGATGCGCTCAGCGGCAGCATGGGCGGCGCGGGCTTCATCGCGTCCTATGCCGAGCGCCGCGCGTGGACGCTCTCGGACGAGAACATCAACGCGGAGATGCGGCTCTATCTCGACGGCGGCGTGCTGCACATGATCGTGCCCGTCGGCTCGTTCGCCGGGGCGGAGAGCTACGACGCTGACCTTGCGCTCGACCTCTCTGCGCGCGAGACGGTCGAGAAGACGGCGCAGGACAGCTTTGTCAAGGCAGCGCTCTCGGGCGGCGATTTGACGGTCAGCTTTGAAAAGACGGCGGACTCCGCGTGGTACGCGGAGAATTTCCGCTTTGACTACGAGACCATCTACCCCGTGGAAGGCCTGTATTCCGACTACACGGATGTGTTCGTCGGCTCGGTGGGGCAGGGGTACTTCCCGTACATCTTCCTGCTGACGAGCGAGGGCACGGTGGAGTACGTGAACCTGCTCGAGGGCCTGACGGCGGGCTTCCTCTGCGACGGCGGACCGCTCGGCGGCGTGAAGGGCGTTGTTTCGTTCGAGTCCGGCGAGGTCGAGGAGGACTACGGCACGTATCAGACGGTGTTCGCCGTCGACGCATCAGGGGAGAAACACGACCTCTCCGGCGCGGTCAGCGACGCGGACTACACGATCCCGTCGGAATTTCTCGGCGAGTGGACGGCGACCGTGACGCACGACACCGCCGAGCAGGGCAGCTATGACAGCGATTATATTCTGACGCTCACGGATGGCGGCGGCCTCACGGTGCAGGACATCAACAGCGAGGTTGGGATTTTCTTTGAGTACACCGGCCAGCTCAACTACCTCGGCACGAACGGCGAGGGCATGGTCTTTGGCTATCACTTGAACGAGAATGCGGGCACGGTGCGCTACGGCGCGTTCACGCTGCTGCGCGGCAGCGACGGCCTGCACGTCAAATCCGTCGCAGGCGAAAACTTCTTCGACGCGCCGAGCGGACGCTACACAGTGTTTGCGAGAGGGTAAAAAGAAAAGCAGGGCCTTTTTTGAGCGCGGAAGGGCCCTGCTTTTTTGTGGCTTTGACGCGCTAAGCAAAATTAGAGGGGGGGTACCGCTTTGACCGCGCTCCTGATCCATGCGGTCACACCCCCTTGGCATCTGACGGGAGAAAGAGGCTTTGGCGGCATCCGGAGACCAAGGAGAAAGCCTCTCAAATCGGGGGAAATGCTCTAGTGAAAGGAGAACCTTTCAAAAAAGCAAAGATTTCTTCAAAAAAGTGTTGACAGGTTCTACTCTCTGTGCTATATTATCACTTGTTCCGAGCCGAACGGAACGGTAAAAACAAAACGGCATGGGGGTATAGCTCAGCTGGGAGAGCGCTTGACTGGCAGTCAAGAGGTCAGCGGTTCGATCCCGCTTATCTCCACCATGGAAAAGCCTTGAAAGTGTAAACTTTCAAGGCTTTTTTGCTTACCATCGATCCGAAAGAAACGCGGGTGGAAAGATCATGAAACTGATCTGCATCGGTGACAGCCTGACCTTTGGATACGGCGTGCATCTGTCTCAGCGGTGGACGCAGCTGTGCGCACAGGAGACGGGCTGGGAGCTTGTCAATGAGGGCATCAACGGCGACACGACCGGCGGCATGCTGGCGCGCATGCAGGGCGGGGTGCTCGCGGAGCTGCGCGAGGGCGGCCTTGGCGCCGACCGGCCCTATGTGCTGCTGATGGGCGGGAGCAACGATGTGTTCTACTCCGGCTCCGACGCTGCGGCGCGGGGAAATATGAGCGCGATGATCCACCAGCTCTTTTCCGTGGGCGTGCTGCCGATGGTTGGTATCCCGCTTCCGGCGGATGCACCGCATGCGCCGCGGGCGTGGGCGGCCGCGGTCGATTTTGAAGCGGCGGAGCGGACGATGAAAGAGTACTGCGCATGGCTCAAACGGTACTGTACGGCGTTTGGCGTGCCGTATATCGACTTCTGCGCGGACTTCTTATCGCCAGACGGATCGACCCGCTCGGAGCTGCTGCTCGACGGTCTGCACCCGACGCCGGAGGGACACCGCTTGATGGCGCGGCAGCTGAGCGCGCAGCTGAAAAGACAAGGATAACAGCCCTGAAAAAGGCTTGAAAATCAACGACCCTGATAGAAGGAGACCACGACCATGAAGCTATCATATCTGGACCTGATGACAAGCGATCCGAGCTACAATCTGGCGATGGAGCAGTACGTGTTCGACTGCCTCCCGCGCGACCGCATGTATTTCATGCTCTGGCAGAATGATAACGCGATCATTGTCGGAAAGTATCAGAACACGATCGCTGAGATCAATGAAGAGGCCGTGCGCGAGCGCGGCATTCGCGTGGTGCGCAGACTTTCCGGCGGCGGCGCGGTCTATCACGACATGGGCAACCTGAACTTCACGTTCATTACAGATGTCGGCGAGAGCAATGCGCTGGACCTCAAGCTCTTCTGCGAACCGGTTGTGCGCACGCTGGCGACGCTCGGCGTGAAGGCGGAGGTCAACGGCCGCAATGACATCACGATCGACGGAAAGAAGTTTTCCGGCAACTCGCAGTACATCCGCCAGGGACGCGTGATGCACCACGGCACGATCATGTTCGATTCGGACCTCTCTGTCGTCAGCGAGGCGCTGCGCGTCGACCCGACGAAGATCCAGACCAAGGGCATCCGCTCGGTGCGCAGCCGCGTGACGAACGTTGCCGAGCATCTGCCGGAAAAGGTCACACTGCCGGAATTCCGCCGCATCCTGCTGGAAAACATCCTGAAGGAGAATCCGGGCGAGGCCTACCCGCTGACGCAGGACGACCTTGCGGCGGTGGAAAAGCTGCGCGCGGAGCGTTACGCCACATGGGATTGGAACTACGGTTTCTCTCCGGCGTGCACGATGCTGCGCCGCCGCCGCGTGGACGGCTGCGGCCTGATCGAGGCCTACATCACCGTGGAGCACGGAAAGATCGCGGCCCTGACATTCAAGGGCGACTTCTTCAGCGCCTCGGAACCGGACGAGCTGGCGGCGCACTTTGTTGGCTGCACGCCGGACCGCGCGGGCTATGAAAAGGCACTCGGCGATGTGGACGTTTCGCGCTACTTCGCGGGCTTGCAGAAGGATGAGCTGATCGACATCCTGTGCGAGGGATAATGAAAAGGGGAGCCGGCGTAAAAAGTGCCGACTCCCTTTTTCTCGCTCAAATGGCAGGCAGAGCATGTCATTTTCCACCCATCAGCAGAGCCAGTAGCTCTGCAAGCTTCGACTTCACTACGACATCACCGCTTGCGGCGCTCTGCGTCAGGATGCCGTCGCACAGCGGGGAGAACGCTGCGCTCCACCACTGGAGGGTATTAGTGCCGCGCGCGGCGCAGAAAAGCAGCATGACCGCGAGGCCAACGGCAAGGGAAAGCTCCCATTTCGTCCATTTCATCGAAAAACCGCCCATCTCAAAGAATTTGCTTCGAGTATGGACGGTTTTCTGAGTTTTCAAACAAATTCGGCGCAGAAAGTTTTGACGCACTCGCCTTGCAGTGCCTCGCACGCTCTGCGGCAAGCCGCTTTGTCAGAGAAGAGGCCGAACACCACGCTGCCTGAGCCGGTCATCGCCGACGTCTTCGCGCCGTAGGCGAGAAGATCGCGCTTGATGGTCTCAATGCGCTCACGCTGCTCGCCGTCGAGCGCCTGCTCAAAGACGTTGCGCACGTTTGCACACAGCGTGTCCGCGTCGCCGTGCTCGATGGCGGCGAGCATCGCGTCCGTGTCAGGACGGTCGGTGATCGTCACGCCGTCTACGCGCGCGAAGAGCGCGGGTGTGGAGATCGGGAAGTCCGGCTTGCAGACGGCGACGAAGAAGCGCGGTGCGGGCTTGAGGACGGTCAGCTTTTCGCCGCGGCCCTCGGCCAGCTGCGTGCCGCCGCGGATGCAGAAGGGAACATCACTGCCGACGCTTGCGCTGATCTGCTCGAGCTGCTCGTCCGTGAGGGTGGGGGAGACGAGCTCACGCAGCGCGCGCAGCACCGCCGCGGCATCTGCGCTGCCGCCGGCCATGCCGGCCTCGGACGGAATGCGCTTTATAAGCGCGATGTCGATGCCGTCGCCGTAGTCCATCGCCTCGCAGAAGGCTCTCGCCGCCTTGACAGCGAGGTTGCGCTCATCGCAGGGAAGCGCCGCGCCGTCGACGCGGCAGGTGATGCCTTTGCCGTCTGTGAGCGTGACGGTCACATCGTCGTGGAGCGAAACGGTCTGCATGACCATCTGCATCTCGTGGTAGCCGTCATCGCGCTTGCCAAGAATGTCAAGCGTCAGGTTGAGCTTAGCATAGGCGGGGACAGTTATGCTGCGCACGGGCTCCTCGACCGGCGCATTCAGCGCCTTGCCGCAGTGGGGGCAGTAGGCACCGCCTTCACCTATGCGTCCGAGCGGTCTGCCGCAGTGCGGACAGCGGTAGTAAAGAACCCCAATCACGATGGCAAAGAGCATGATCGCGATACCGAGAATAACAAGCGGTACGCTGACGCTTGTGCCGACGCCGCTGAGCAGCGCGCCGGTAAGAAGCAGCGGTGTTTGGAGCTTTTGGGCCCTGCGATAGTCCATCAGGGGCTTTTTGTCGTTCATCGCGGCCTCCTTGTGCGCTCAGTGCTTCTTTTTCTTGTGCTGGATCTTTTTCTTCTCCTCGGGCTCCGGCTCGTCGGCGATCCACGCGCCGCATTTCGGGCAGCGCTTGGGCGAACCGCGGCCGAGGTGCTCGCCGCACTTGGGGCAGCGGTAAAAGCGCCACCAGACGATGAGCGAAGCGCCCATCATCATGAGGCCGACGAGCGCGGCGACAGTGTTTTGAAAGCCCCACGCGCCGACGAGGGAGACCACTGCGCCGCCCCAGAGCAATACGTCCTGCCATATCCTGGCTGTTTTCAAATCCATAGGGAATCCTCCTGATGAGAAAAGCGCCGCAAGGCGGCGCTTTTCTGCAATGGTTACATTAGATCAGCGGATCTTGCGTGCCTCGACGTAGTAGCGCTTGTCCTGCGCGTGACCCATGGAGAAGGTCTTGCGCGGCAGAACGCCGTCGGCCATGACGGTCTTGAAGAGCTGCTCCTTGCCCATCGCGGGAAGCAGGAAGCCCATGTTGCCCTCCTTGGAGCCGAGCTCGCGGGTGACCTCATCGCCGTGGATGTAGTCGACCTCGCCGCCGAACTGCTTGAGGTACTCGTCGATGAAGGTCTGCAGCGTGCCGACGGCCAGCTGGACCTTCGGGTCGGGGACGGTGACGAAATCGTCGTGGCCGTTCCAGCAGACCTCGATGACGTGGCCCTCGCCCTTGCCCTCGTGGGCGTTGGGGTAGAACTTCTTGAACTCTTCCATGAACTTCTCATGGTCGACGCCGAAGAGCACGCGGTGGATGGGCTCGAACTGGAGCGCATCGTCGTGGTTGTTCACGACCTCGACAAGTGCGTAGCGGGAGGGCAGCGCGAGGTATTCCTCGGGAGTCTTGCCCTTCTTCTGCTCTTCATAGCAGGCCTTGGCGGTGGCGAGGGAGTGGTTGCCGTCGCCGACGGCGAACAGCAGGGGCGCGACGCCGGAGACGCCGTACTTGCTCTTCATTGCCTCGTCGGTCGTGAGGCCGGTCAGCGCGTCGGCGACTGCGTCGATCTGCGCAGCGGAGAGCTTGTAGCCCTTGATGTGGCCGCCGTTTTCCATCAGGTCGAAGTCATAGACGCTCTCCATCTTGTCGGCCGCGGCGGTCAGGGGCTCGATGACGGTCTTCTCGGGGTCGTCAATGAGCAGCATGACGTGGGGCAGCTCGATGGGGGCGTTGCGGCGCACGCGGGCGCGCGGGGGGATACGGTCGAGCACGGTGCCCTCAGTCGCGCGGATCAGCGCGCCGGAGCCGGGGGTGAAGTCGTACTGGTCGAGGTCGACCATACCGATGAGGCCGTGACGGATCTTACCGTCGCTCTGGCCGCGCTCGATGTAGATGAGGGAGTCCTTGAGCGTCTCAAAGATGCCCTCTTCGAGGTACTTGCTCATCGAGGCGTTGATGTCGGCGATGAACTCGTCGACGTTGGGGGCCTTCAGGTTGGCCTCGGGCAGGATGAGGCGCAGGGTGGAAGGCGCGTCGCCGACGGTCTTCTCCACGCGCTCCCAGTACTCGGGCTCAGAGGTGAACTGGTCGCACGCGACGACCGCCCACTTGCTCATATCGACATCCTTCTTGGGCAGCAGAATGTCGGAAGGATAAAAGCCAAGTTTGGAAAACTTTTCGTTCATGGTGATTCCTCCGTTATTTGTTTGATAAGCGGAACGCGGGGTGCTCCGCTGGTGCGATTGTAAAACAAATTATACAATAGCCCACGCGGAAAAAGCAATGGAGAAAGTGAAAAAATGTCCAAAAGCGCTTTATGGAAATGCCATGATAGAGCGCTTCGCGGCCCGCTTGCTTGACGAACGCCCCGCGGCATGATATTCTAACAAACTATGCGGAAAAATACGAAAAATTCAGGTGATGATTTTGGATAAGCGCGCAGATCTGGGACACGGGGACATCAAAAAGCTGCTCTTTTCGCTCTCCGTGCCGACGATCACCTCGCAGATCGTCAACATGCTCTACAATCTGGTCGACCGCGTGTTCATCGGCCACATGCAGCCCGCCGAGACCGTCGGAAAACTCGCGCTGACGGGCGTTGGCGTATGCCTGCCGATCATCATGGTCATTTCGGCGTTCGCGTCGCTCATGGCCATCGGCGGCGCGCCGCGCGCCTCGATCGCCGAGGGCGCAGGCGAGAGCGAAAAATCCGAGCGCATCATGGGAAACTGTCTGACGATGCTTGTGATCACGGCGCTGGTGCTGACGGTGCTGTTCGAGTCCTTTGCCGAGCCGCTTTTACTGATGTTCGGCGCGAGCGAGAACACCATCGGTTACGCGCTCGACTATATGCGAATCTACGCCCTCGGCACGATCTTTGTCCAGCTGACACTTGGCATGAACGCCTACATCACGGCACAGGGCTTCGCCACCGTGAGCATGAAGACGGTGCTCATCGGCGCGCTTTTAAATACGGCTCTCGACCCGCTGTTCATCTTCGTGCTCGGTCTCGGCGTGCGCGGCGCGGCGCTGGCGACGGTGATCTCGCAGGCAGTGTCGGCCATGTGGGTGATGACGTTCCTCACGGGAAAGAAGACGCGCTGGTACTTAAAGCGCGAGAACCTGCACGTGGACGCGAAGATCGTGCTGCCGTGTATCGCGCTGGGACTTTCCCCGTTTGTGATGCAGTCGACGGAGAGCCTCATCGCCATCTGCTTCAACTCATCTCTCCTGCGCTACGGCGGCGACATGGCCGTCGGCACGATGACAGTGCTGACGAGCATCATGCAGTTTTCGAACATGCCGCTTCAGGGCTTGACACAGGGCGCACAGCCCATCGTGAGCTACAACTTCGGCGCAAAGAACGCCCAGCGCGTGCGCGACGCCTATTTCTGCCTGCTGCGCGCGTGCTTTACTTATTCAATGGCCATCTGGCTTCTGGTCGAGCTCTTCCCGCGCGCGTTCATCCTGATTTTCAATAATGACCCCGCGCTGGTCGAATACGCGGCGTGGGCCGTGCGCATCTACATGGGGTGCAGCGGTATTTTCGGCATCCAGATCGCCTGCCAGCAGACGTTTGTGGCGCTCGGCAACGCGAAGACGTCGCTCTTCCTCGCCGTGTGGCGCAAGATCATTCTGCTCATCCCGCTCATCTATATTCTGCCGCACTTTTTCGCGGACAAGGCGTTCGCGGTGTTCCTGGCCGAGCCCGTGGCGGACTTCGGCGCGGTGGCGCTGACGAGCTTCACATTCTATCGCCAGTTCCGCCGCTCAATGCGCGAGCTGGAAGGTGCGGAAGCGACTGGGGAGCGGTAAAGAAAATTTTTAACGCAAAAATAAAAGGAGAGGGCAAGCCCCTCTCCTTTTATTTTTTACGTCTGGCCGCCGCTTTCCATCGGCTCTTTCTCGCGGAACAGCATCGTGATGCACCAGATGCCGGCAAGGCCGACGAGCGTGTAGATCACGCGGCTGAGCATGCCGATCTGTCCGCCGAAGAGAAAGGCAACGCAGTCAAAGCCGAAAAGGCCCACGCTGCCCCAGTTGAGCGCGCCGATGATAGCAAGCGTCAGCGCGATCTTGTCGATGACCATGAAGTTCCCTCCTTAAAAAGATGGTTTGGTCTTCGGTAGTCTTCCCGTGATGGGCGAAAATATGCGTACGGCGTTTTCTGCGTTGCCCGAAAAAGAAAACTATGATAAAATTAGGATAAAATATTGATAACTTTAAGAGAGAAAAAGGGGGAAGGACGCTTGCTGCACATACTGATGGGACGCGCGCGCACGGGCAAATCCGAGCGCGTGCTGCAAAGGATCGCCGCACTGGGGGACTCGTCGCAGCAAATCCTGCTTGTGCCGGAGCACGCCTCGCATGTGGCGGAGATGGACCTGTGCCGTGTTTGCGGCGACACCGCGTCGCGCCATGCCGAGGCCTTGACGTTCAAGCTGCTCGCCTCGCGCGTGCTGAGCATCTGCGGCGGCAGCGCGGACGTGACGCTCGATTCGGGCGGAAAGCTCCTGACGCTCCAGCGTACGCTCACGGAGCTTGCGCCGGTGCTCAAGGTCTACAAGCGCCCGTCGCAGCGCGCGGCATTTTTGGAGAGCCTGCTCGCCGTGATGGAGGAATTGCAGGCCTACGCCGTATCGCCCGAGCAGCTATCCGAGAGCGTAGCGCAGATCGAGGGCGAGAGCGGCGACAAGCTGCGCGACCTTTCGCTCATCTACGGCATTTACCTCAGCAAGCTCCACGCACCGGGGCACGACGCGCGCGATGTGCTTGAAAAGCTGGAGGAAAACCTCGAAGCGTCGGGATATATTGAAAATAAAGACATTTTCCTCGACGGTTTTTCGTATTTTACGGGGCGTGAGCTGCGCATTCTGCGTATCCTGCTGCGGCGCGCGAAGAGCGTGACCGTCACGCTCCTTGGCGACACGCAGGACCGCGAGCTCTTTTCCGAGAGCCTGCGCGTGCGCGAGCGGCTGTACGCGCTCGCGCGCGATGCCGGCGTCGCATGCGAGGAGAAAATTCTTCCGCAGGGCGAGGTGCGCGGCGCGCTCGACCATATCGAGCGCTGCTTTTTCGGCGCGGCGGACGAATTTACCCAGCCGACCGACACCGTCGCGCTCTATGAGGCGGGCAGCGCGTACAGCGAGTGCGAGTGGGTCGCGTCGCAGATTTTGAAATTAGTGCGCGAGCAGGGCTACCGCTACCGCGAGATCACCGTCACGGCGCGCGATCTCGACTCCTACGCGGGCGCAATCGAAAACGTGTTTGCCCGCTACGGTATTCCGCTTTATTATGCCCACCGCAGCGATATTTTGAAAAGCCCCGTGCTGACGCTGCTGCTCGGCGCGCTCGACGCCGCGAGCGGAGGCTTTGAGTATGAGGATGTGTTCCGCTGTCTCAAGACCGGCCTCGCCGGCCTCAGCATGGCGGAATGCGACATTCTGGAAAATTATGCGCTCAAGTGGGAGATCCGCGGCGCGATGTGGACGCGCGAGACGCCCTGGTCGGCGCATCCCGACGGCTACGGCGAAGACTGGACGGACGAGGCAAGGGCGCAGCTCAAGACGGTCAACGCACTGCGCGAGCGCGTGCAGGGGCCGTTTGCGCGCCTAAAAAAAGGCGTGGGCGGCAGCGGCGAGGCCGAGCAGAAGGTGCGCGCGCTGTACGGCTATTTGGAGGAGATCAAACTGCCGGAGGTCTTGCAGACGCAGACCGAGCAGCTTTTCGCCGCGGGCGAGGCCCAGCGCGCCGAGGAAACGGCGCAGCTGTGGAGCATTCTTTGCAGCGTGCTCGACCAGTTTGTGGAAATCCTGGGCGACGCGATCCTCGACGCCGAGGAGTTTGCGAGTCTGATGCGCCTTGTGCTGACGCAGTACAGCGTGGGCACGATCCCCGTGACGCTCGACGCGGTGAACCTATGCGAAATGACGCGAAACGACCGCCACACGGTTCGCGCGCTGTTCCTGCTCGGCGCGAACGACGGCGTGCTGCCTGCGGCGGAGAACCGCGGCGGCGTGCTGCGCGACGAGGACCGCGAGGCGCTCGAGAGGCAGCAAATCTTCCTCGCGCCGCACGGGATGGAGCAGTTTCATCTGGAAATTCAGAATCTTTACGCCGCGCTGGCCCAGCCGACGGAAAAGCTGACGGTGTCCTATCCCGTTTCGGACGGAAAGGGCGCGGAGAAGCGGCCATCGTTCGTCATCGGGCGCATCGCGCGTCTGCTGCCGTCGATCAGCGCCGAAACAGAGAGCGCTGACAAGGAATATCGCCTGTCAGCAAAGTCGACGGCGCTCGAGTATGCGGGCGAGCATATTGGCGGCGCGCTGTGGCAGTATTTTGAAGGACAGGGCGACGCGGAGCGTGCGCTTGCCGCGATGAAGGACGCTTCGCGCTATACGCGCGGGCATCTGTCGCGCGACGCGGTGCACGCGCTCTACGGCGGCGCGGTGACACTGTCCGCCTCGCGCATGGACATGGCGCGCTCATGTCACTTTGCCTATTTCATGCGCTACGGCCTGAAAGCCAGGGAGCGCACGGGCGCGGGCTTTGACGCGCCACAGATCGGCACGTTCGTGCACGATGTGATGGAGCATACGCTGCGGCAGGCGAAGGAGTGCGGCGGACTGCATACGCTATCGAAGGACAAGCTGCACGCGCTCGTGCGCGCGTCGATCGAGGAATACATCGACCGCGTGCTGCCGGACTTGTGCGAAAAAAGCGCGCGCTTCCGTTATCTGTTCAACCGCCTGTGTGCGACGGTCGAGCGCATCATGGACGAGGTGAGCGAGGAGCTGCAAAGCTCCGACTTTGAGCCGCTGGCATTTGAGCTGGAATTTGGTGCGGACGGGCAGCTGCCCGCCATCACGATCCGCGAGGAAAACGGCACGGCGCGCGTTGTCGGCAAGGTCGACCGTGTGGACGGCTGGCTGCACGACGGCAAGCTATATTTGCGCGTCGTGGACTACAAGACGGGCAAGAAGAGCTTCGACCTCGCCGAGCTGCGCTACGGGCTGGGGCTCCAAATGCTGCTCTACCTCTTTACGCTTAAAGAAGAGGGACAGATGCTTTTCGGCGGACACGAGATCGTTCCCGCGGGCGTTCTCTATACGCCCGCGCGCGAGCCGATGCTGCGCTGCGCGCGCGACACGGAGCCCGAAAAGATTGAAAAAGCACTCAAAAAGGAGCTGCGCCGCAGCGGCATGGTGCTCGAGGACCCGGCGGTTCTGCAGGCGATGGAGCACAGCGCGCTCGAATCGCCGTGCTACCTGCCCATCGCGGTGAAAAGGGACGGCGCGGTGACGGGAAGCCTTGCTTCTGCCGAGCAGCTCGGAAAGCTCTCGAAATACGTCGACCATATTTTACATGAAATCACGCAGGAGGTCTTCGCGGGCAACATCGACGCCGACCCCTACGCGCGCACGCCGCAGCAGTCGGCCTGCACCTACTGCGAGTTCGCGAGCGCGTGCCACTTTGAAAACGGCTGCGGCAGTGACCGTATGGAATACATCAAAGCGACGAAAAACGACGAATTCTGGCAGTACATTGACGAGGTGAACGGAGAGGGGGCGCGCGAAAATGGCTGAAAAGCTGACAAACGAACAGCAAGCGGCGGTGGACAGCCGCGAGCGCAGTCTGCTCGTCTCCGCGGCGGCTGGATCTGGCAAGACGAAGGTGCTCGTCGAGAGACTTTTTTCCTACGTGGAGCGCGAAGGGGCGAATCTCGACGATTTTCTCATCATTACCTACACGCGCGCCGCGGCGAGCGAGCTGCGCGGCAAGATCGCGAAGGCGCTCACCGAGCGCATGGAGCGCGACCCCGCCAACTACCACCTGCGGCAGCAAATGCTGCGCGTTTACCGCGCGGACATCAAGACGGTGGACGCCTTCTGCACCGCGCTTCTGCGCGAAAACTGCCATCTGCTCGGCGAGGACGCGCGCGGCCACGCGCTGCGGCCCGATTTCCGCGTGCTGGACGAGAACGAGGCGCAGGTGCTGCGCGAGCGCGTGCTCGCGCGCACGCTGGACGATTTTTACGACTGTCTGACGCCCGGAGGCACACTGCTGGCCGACACGCTTGGCGCGGGGCGCGACGACAGCGCGCTTGAGGACTTAGTGCTCGAGCTGCACGCAAAGCTGCAGGCGCAGCCGTATGAGGACAAATGGCTCGAGGCGCAGCGCGCGTTTTGGCGCGCCGTGCCGGATAAGATCGAGGACACGCCCTATGGAAAAATTCTGCTCAATGAGGTGCGGCGCAAGGCGCGCCACTGCAAAAACCTTTTGCAGCGCGCGGCGCAGGAGATGTGCGCGAATGACGCGCTGAACCAGAAGTATGCGCCCGCGTTCCTCGACGCGTCCTACCAGCTTGAAGCGCTGGAGGGGAAGACCGCAGAGGGCTGGGACGCCGCGCGCGGCGTGACCATCGCGTTTCCGCGCCTCGCCGCGGTGAAGGACAGCGACGGCGGCGAGATGAAAGCGCGCATGAAAAGCCTGTGGGACAACTGCAAGGAGACCGTCAAGGGCTTTGCCGAGATTTTTTCCGCCTCGTCCGACGAGGCGGTGGAGGACCTGCGCACGATGGCGAGCGCAATGCTCGCGCTCATCGACCTGACGGCGGACTTTTCCCGCCGGTACAACGAGGAAAAACGGCGGCGGAATTCTGCTGACTTCTCCGATCAGGAGCACGAGGCCATCCGCCTTCTCATCGGAGAGGACGGCGCGCCGACAGAGCTTGCGCGCATCGTCAGCGCGCGCTACCGCGAGATCATGGTGGACGAGTATCAGGACACCAACGAGGTGCAGAACCGCATTTTTGACGCAATTTCTCGTAAAGGAGAAAACCTTTTCACTGTTGGCGATGTCAAGCAGAGCATCTATCGCTTCCGCCTAGCCGACCCGCGTATTTTTTTGCAGCATTATAACACCTGGCCGCCGCTTGAGGACGCAGAGGAGCACGACAGCGCGAAGCTGCTGCTCTCGCGCAACTTCCGTTCGCGCAAAGAAGTGCTGGACGCGACGAATTTTATCTTCTGCAATATTCTTTCCGAGGAAATGGGTGAGCTCGACTACGGCGCGGATGAAATGCTGCGCCTCGGCGCGAATTATGTCGAATCGAGCGCGTGCGGCGCGGAGTTCCATCTGCTCGATCTGCCGACGCAGACGGGCGAGCAGCGCGTGCGCGCGAGCGAGGCTGAGGCCGCGTTCGTCGCGGACTATATCAGCAATATGCTGACAAGTGAATTTCCTATACAGGATGACAAAACAAAAGAGCTGCGGCCCGTGTGCGAGGAGGACATCGTCATATTGATGCGCTCGCCGAGCACGCGCCTTTTGGACTATCGCCGCGCGCTGGAGGCGCGCGGCCTCCACTGCGCCGCTGACGCGGGCGAGGACTTTTTTGCCTCGATGGAGATCGCAGTGCTGTTCGCGCTCTTGCAGGTCATCGACAATCCGCGGCAGGACGTGCCGCTCATTGCCGTGCTGCGCTCTCCGCTCTTCGGCTTTACACCCGATGAGCTCGCGGCGATCCGCGCGCGGCAGCGCACGGGTGACTTTTACGATGCGCTGCTTTTGAGCGAGGATGACCACAGCAGAGAATTTCTCGATACGCTGGACGCTTTGCGCAACAGCGCGGCGCACCTGAGCGTGCGCGAGCTGCTGAGCGAAATCTACCGCCGGTGCAACGTGCTCGGTATCTTCGGCGCGATGCGCCGCGGGGCGGAGCGCAAGGAAAATCTGCTCGCGTTTTTGGAGCTCAGCGAGGACTACGCGCGCTCGGGGCGGCAGGGGCTTTTCGATTTTGTGCGCACGCTGCGCGAGCAGCTTGCCGAAGGCGAGGCGGGTTCGATGCAGACCGCACACGCCTCTACGGGCGTTCGCATCATGTCGATCCACAAGTCGAAGGGCCTTGAATTTCCGGTCGTGATCCTCTCGGACCTCGCGCGTCGCTTCAGCAATATGGACTTTTTGAGTTCGGTGCTCGTGCACCCGCAGCTCGGGCTGGGGCCGGTGTGCGTGGACACGCAAAGGCACATCCAGTACCCGACGGTCGCACGGCAGGCGCTCGAGCGCACGCTGCGGCGCGAGGCGAAGGCCGAGGAGCTGCGTGTGCTGTACGTTGCGATGACGCGCGCGAAGGAAAAGCTCGTCATGGTGCACACGCAGGCAAACGCGAAAAGCCGCGTCGCCGACCTTCTGGCGCTGAGCGATTGTCCTGTGCTGCCCGAGGCTGTGGACAGCGGCAAGTGCATGGGCGACTGGATCATGCTGCCGCTTTTGCAGCGCAGCGAAGCGGCGTCCCTGCGCGAGCTTGCGGGGCAGAATGGCGAGGGGAGCTTCTATGCTGACGAAACGCCGTGGACGGTGCGCGTGCACGACGGTTTGAGCTTTGTGACGCCGCAGCAGCGGCCCGATGACGCGCCAGTGGATGCCGCGCCGCCGAAGGAGGAGCTGCCGGTGGATTTTGCTGCGCTGTCGTACCGCTACCCCTACGCGGGGCAGACGGCCTTTCCCGCCAAGCTGACGGCCACGCAGCTCAAGGGCCGCGCGCTGGACGAGGAGATATCCGAAAATACAACGCTCCCACCGCGGCTGCGCAGCCTATATAAACCAAAATTCCTTGCGGGCGAAACGACGCTCACGGGTGCGGAGCGGGGCACGGCGCTGCACCTTGTGATGCAGGACCTTGACTTTTTCTGCGAAGCAAGCGAGCAGAGCGTGCGTGAGCAGGTGGAAAAGCTCAGAGCGCAGCGCAAGCTGACCGACGAGCAGGCAAGCGCCGTCGATGTGCGCGCGATCGTCCGATTTTTGCGAAGTGATCTTGCCGCGCGCATTCGCAAGAATGCGCAGACGGTGCGGCGTGAGTACCGCTTCTCGCTGCTGCGGCCGGTGCGGGACTTTGCCACGCTGGACGCCGACGACGCGGTGCTGCTGCAGGGCGTGGTAGACTGCTTTTTTGAAGAGGACGGCGAGCTTGTGGTCGTGGACTTCAAGACTGACCGCATCGGAAGAACACAGATCGAAGAACGAGCTGAGCACTACCGCCCTCAGCTCGAGGCATACTCCATGGCCCTTATGCGCGTGATGGGCAAAAAGGTCAGGGAAAAGGTGCTGTATTTCTTCTCGGTCGGCGAAGAAAAGGTGCTGTGAATACATAAAAACACCCTCCGCGGGAAATCCGCGGAGGGTGTTTTACAAGATTTGCTCACACGATAAAATGCTCTAAGATCAGCACTGTCGCGCAGCAGACGAGCGAGACGGGGAGAAGTCCCAGTCCGCACCAGGCGGCGACGATGCCGATGACCATGGCCGCCGCGCCCGCGATGGGCGACTGCGTGGCGTTCATGATGGCGGGGAACGTCATCACCGCGAGCGTGACGTAGGGCACGTAGAAGAGAAACGAGCGCAGGAAGGGATTCTGGATCGGCTTGCGGATCAGCGTGAGCGGCAGGACGCGGATGAGATAGGTCGTGGCCGCCATGACGAAAAGATATAAATACGTTTTCATGCGACGAGATCATCCTCCTTGTGCGGGAACAGAATGGCGGCGGCAGCAGAGATCACGATGGTCAAGACCAGGATGCGCATGCCCTCGGACAGCTCGCGCGTGAACGGCAAAACGCTTGCAAGAAGCGAGCAGAGAAAGCTCACACCGATGCAGCCGAGCACGATGCGGTTCTGCTTGCCGACGGGGATGATGATGGCGAGAAACATGCCGAACAGCATCACGGAGCAACCGCTGACGGCCCAGACGGGCATGAGATTCCCCATCAGCACGCCGAGCACGGTGCCGATGCTCCAGCCCGGCATGGCCGCGCACATGGTGCCGAAGTAATACCACACCTCAAGATACCCAGGCTGCGCGATGGCGAGGCCGAAGATCTCATCCGTCAGGTCATAGGCGATGAGGAGCCGCCAGGGAAGCGGCGTATCGGGCGAGAGACGCTGGCTGAGCGCACAGCTCATCAGAAGATAGCGCGCGTTGACGACCAGCATCATCAGCGCCATGGCCCAGAGGCCGGAGTCGGCGGCGATGATGGTGATGCCGCCGTATTCACCCGACGAGGCGTTGTTCAAAAAGCTCAGCAAAAAACCCTGAAAAATGCTCAGGTGCGCGTTGTGCGCGCTGATGCCGATGCCGAAGCTGACAGCAAAATAACCAAGCCCAATGGGGATGCCGTCGCGCAGTCCCCGCAGGAAATGTTTTTTCGACATAATTCTGATGTTCCTTTACTTCCAATCATCCGTGCGCAAGGCGCGTAAATGTCATTATACGACTGAAAACGGCAGAAGTAAAGAGAAATTGCATAACGAGCGTTAAAAAATTGACGATGAAATTAGGGAAAAGTGCTAAGGAAGAGAAAAGCACGGAGAGGATCAAAAATTTCTCTTGCAATTTGACACAAAGCGTGGTAATATCCTATATGGCTTTTTTAGAAAAGCACATTTGGATCGGAAAGAGGTGAACACGAGCAATGAAGGAAGGAATCCATCCCAATTATCAGCAGACTACTATTACTTGCGCCTGCGGTAATGTGATTGAGACAGGTTCCACCAAGCAGAATATCAAGGTGGAAGTGTGCTCTAAGTGTCACCCCTTCTTCACTGGCAAGCAGAAGCTGGTCGATACCGGCGGCCGCGTTGCCAAGTTCAACAAGAAGTTCGGCCTGAACTAATTCAATCACAAAAGCAGCTCTGCTACGGCAGAGCTGCTTTTTTCTGCTTTTTTGGAACGCTCAGTTTTGCCCGTCGGGATATTCGACGATGAAGGGGAGCGGCTCACTGAGACTTTGGTCGAGGTAGTTTATCTCCTCGTAGCTGTCGCCGCCTGCAATGGCGCGCACCTGGAAGAGGCGGACGCGCAGTACTGTGTCGTCCGCAAGGTTGACGACAAGCTCGCAGACGAGCGGCGTTGCCCCGAGCGGGAGCGTGAAAGCCTCCGATTCGCTGCTGGAGGCATAGGCGAGGTCATAGTACGACACGCCCTCTATGACGGATGCGCCCACGGCTTCGGCGCTGTCATCGCCGACATAGGTGACGGCGCTGCCATCGCTGTACGATGCTTCGAGCGGCACGCGCCTGAGCAGCTGATTGGCGCGCGTGTATTCAAGACACGCGCTGCGGATGGACACATCGGACAGCGCGCCGAGCGAGATGGTGCCGAGCGGGATGCCGGCATTGCCCGGTGTGAACTGGTACTGCCATTTGCTGCCGGCCTGACGCTCGTAGGAGATGGGGGCTAGAAAGCTTTTGAGCTGCGGCTGATAGCGGGATTTGAGATCATAGATCGTGTCGAGATCCTCTGACTGTGTCTCACCGTCGTGCTTGAAGTTGACACCAACGCCGAGCTCGTCGCTCAGAGGGACGGTTACACTACCGTGCAGATACCCGAAGCCATCCTGCGTAAGGTCGGCAGAGTAGGCCGGCCGATAGCTGTCCAGCGGCGAGGAATTGCCATGGTCGGTCACGCCGATGATGACAGTCGTTCCCTCGCTGATTGTCTTTGGCAGCAGGGAAAATGCGATGGTGCATTCCTGCTTTTTAAGATCGACGTTTGTGATCTCGTAATTATACTGCGAGATCAGGCTCGACTCGCGCGTCAAAATGTCCGAGACGTTATTGCTGATGCCTGCGATCTGGTTCGAGAGGTTGTTCTGCACGTTGTAGAGCTGGCTGCGAAGGTCATTTACTTGCGTGCTGAGCGTGTTGATGCGGTTGTTGTAATGCACGCCGACGGCGATGAGCGCGGCGAGCGCCACGGCCGCACCGCCGATGATCTTCTTGTGCTGTATGCAGAAATCGCGGAAGCTCAGCTTTTCCGCGGGAGCTTTTTCGGCGTTGCTTTGAACCGGCGATTCGGCGGCATCCTGCTCGGGTTTGGCATGCTCCAGACTGAGCAGCTCGTCGACGGAAACGGAGTAGAGCTTAGAGAGTTCGATGAGCTTGCTAAGCTCCGGCTGCGTGGCGCCGCTCTCCCATTTGGAGACGGCTTGGCGCGAGACACCGAGCTTCTCCGCCAGCTCCTCCTGCGACATGCCGCTCGCGCGGCGCAGTTCGTAGAGCTTTTCATATAGTTCCATGAAAGGTTCCTCCTTGGGGAAATGTTGCTGCGTTCGACGCCGTGCACTGCGCCTTTGCAGGAAAAGCATAGCAGGAAAGTGCGCCAAAACGCCACCAACCGGGTGTTTCTTTTTGTCAACCTGAGGTTGCGTCTGCCTTATTTTCGCATGAGAGGGCAGGAAATGTCAATGAAAAGCGTTTTTGCCTTTTCTTTTGGCGGAAAATACACTATAATAAAAATGATTTGCACAGCGCCGCACGGCGCGATAAGGAGAATCTATGGAAGAATTGAAAGAGAACAACGCGCCGCGCGACAGGGCGATTTTAGTCGGCCTTTCGTCGCCGCGGCTCGATCGAAAAGAGAATGCCGACGAGGAGAGCCTTGAAGAGCTCGGTGCGCTCGTCGAAACGGCGGGCGGTGTCAGCGTCGGCGTGGTTTTACAAACGCTGCCGTCGCCGAACCCGCACACATTCATCGGCGAGGGCAAGGTGGACGAGATCCGCGAGCTGGTAAAGTCGCAGGAGGCGACAATGGTCATCTTCGACAATGACCTCTCGCCCTCGCAGATGCGCGTTCTGAGCGAAGAATTCGGCGTGCAGGTGCTCGACCGCAGCGGCCTCATTCTCGATATCTTCGCCCAGCGGGCGAAGACAAAAGAGGGCCGGCTTCAGGTCGAGCTCGCGCAGTATCAGTACCTGCTGCCGCGCCTGATCGGTATGTGGACGCATCTGGAGCGCCAGGCGGGCACGTCGGGCAAGGGACCCATCGGCTCGAAGGGCCCCGGCGAAACGCAGCTTGAGACCGACCGCCGCCACATCCACAGAAAGATCGACAAGCTGAAGGCGGACCTTGAAGAGGTGCGCCGCGTGCGCGCCACGCAGCGCGACCGCCGCAGCAAGAATGAAATTCCCGTCGTCGCCATCGTCGGCTACACGAACGCGGGCAAGTCGACGCTTTTGAACGCACTGACCGGCGCGGGCATTCCCGCGAATAACCGCCTGTTTGACACGCTGGACACGACGACGCGCCTTCTCACGGTGTCCGACACGCTGGATGTCGTGATCTCCGACACGGTCGGCTTTATCCGCAAGCTGCCGCACCAGCTCGTCGAGGCCTTCAAGGCAACGCTCGAGGAACTCGAATACGCCGACCTTCTGCTGCACGTCATCGACATTTCCGACCCGCACTGGCTCGAGCAGGCGCAGATCGTGGACGAGCTGATCGAAGAGCTCGGCGCGCAGCAAATTCCCTGCCTGCGCGTTTACAACAAGTCCGACCTCTACTTCGGCGATATCCGCCCGCACGGGGAGGACAGCGTCAACATCAGCGCCAAGACCGGCGAGGGCGTGGATGAGCTGCTTGCGCGCATCGACAAGCTCCTCGACAAGGGCACGCGCCGCGTGACGATCCACCTGCCCTATGACAAGGGCGGGCTTCTCGATATGCTCTACCGCGAGGCGAAGGTCGAATCCGTCGAATACGGCGAGACCATCGATATCGTGGCCACCTGCGTGCCGCGCGTCATCGGCCAGGTCAAGGACTATATCGAGGGCTATCAGGAGCCGAAGGAGGACTGGGAGGAATGACGCTCGAAACGAAGCGCCTTCTCCTGCGTCCATGGGAAGAGAGCGACGCGGAGAGCTGCTATCGCTACGCCAGCGATCCGCTCGTCGGCCCCGCCGCGGGCTGGCCGGCGCATACGAGCGTGGAGAACTCCCGCGAGATCATCCGAACCGTCCTCTCGGAGCCGGACACGTTTGCAGTCATTTTGAAGGAACGGCCAGACGAGCCTGTCGGCTCCATCGGCGTGTTTCCGACGGAAGCGCCAGAAATCGGGAGTGAGCCGGAAATCGGCTATTGGATCGGCCGCCCGTTCTGGGGTCAGGGGCTTATCCCCGAAGCCGTGCGAGAGCTGCTGAGGTACTGTTTTGAGGATAAAGGCGCACAGCGGGTCTGGTGTTCGCACTATGCCGGCAATGAAAAGTCAAAGCGCGTGATCGAAAAGTGTGGCTTTTCTTATCAGCTGACCTGTGAAAGGCCGGCGCTTGTGGACGATGCGCTGCGGCCGACGCTTTTTTACGCCCTTACGAAAGAAAAGTGGGAGAAAACCCGCTGAAAGGAACCTTGAAACCATGACAGAGTACCTTGTCCCATACGAGAGCGCGGAGAGCGAGTTTGAAGAAAAGCGCTCGCGCTTCATCAGCCACGTTTTCCTTGTGGAGAGCGAGGCGGAGGCCCGCGCGCGCATCGACGAGATGAAAAAGAAATACTACGACGCGCGCCACAATTGCTGGTGCTTCGTCCTGCACGACGGCACCGTTCGCTACGGCGACGACGGCGAGCCGCAGGGCACGGCCGGTATGCCGGTGCTGGATGTCCTGCGCAAAAGCGGCGTTACGGATGTCGTCACGGTTGCCACGCGCTATTTCGGCGGCATTCTGCTCGGGGGCGGCGGTCTCGTTCGCGCGTATTCGCACACCGCGTCCATCGCCCTGCAGGCGGCACAGATCATTACCATGCGAGAGTGCCTGCTGTTGTCGCTTACCTGCGATTACGGCCGGTACGGCCGCGTCGCATCGCTTGGTCCGGAATGCGGCGGCGTGACGGACGACACGGTCTTTGAGGAAAAAGTCACCGTCAAATTCCATTTGGCGCCCGAGCTGCTCGGCACATTCCGCAAAAAACTTGCGGATGCCACAAATGGGCAGGTCGATGTGACAGAAGACGGAAAAAAATTTTTTGAATTTGAAGAATAAAAGAAGTAATTTCGCCGTTTGCGGCGTATATAATACTATGAGGGCAAAAATCAGGGCGTTTTGCTCCGAGCTTTGCCCGTAATCCCAACGGCATCGCGCCAGCGGTCACGAAAGGGGGCGGTGGAATGCCGTTGCCGGAGTCCTTTATGCAGGACTTAAAATCGCGCTGCGACATTACAGACATCGTTTCCTCGTATGTCAACCTAAAGCGGCGCGGCAAAAACATGGTGGGACTGTGTCCCTTCCACCACGAC
>ENA-OPDH01000859-OPDH01000859.1-human-gut-metagenome-genome-assembly--contig:-NODE-859-length-23065-cov-7.487397_pt1 | contig 23065 bp, 17 predicted proteins | sample MGYA00241260_ERZ501500 | MGnify/ENA primary metagenome ERZ501500 (study PRJEB25962, sample SAMEA2042519) | human gut metagenome | biome: human gut; feature: human-associated habitat; material: faeces...
TTTGAGCTTAGCACTGGCGCTGACTATGGCGCTGACTCTGGCCGCATGCGGCGGCTCTTCTGCAAGCACCAGCACTGCTGCTTCCACCGCAGGTTCTACCGCTGCAAGCGCAGCTGCTTCTTCCACCAGCATCAAGCTGTGGACATACCCCATCGGCGGCTGGGGCAATGACGAGACCGTTCAGGGTCTGGTTTCCAGCTTCAACGCAAAGTATCCTGACATCAAGGTCACTGTGGAGTATCTGGACTACACCAACGGCGACGATCAGGTGAACACCGCCATCGAGGGCGGCAGCGCACCTGATCTGATCATGGAAGGTCCCGAGCGTCTGGTTGCAAACTGGGGCGCAAAGGGCGTTATGGCTCCGCTGAACGACCTGTGGACCGACGATGCCAAGAAGGACATCTACGAGTCCGTTGAGTCCGCCTGCAAGGACACTGCCGGCAACTACTACGAGTATCCCCTGTGCATGACCGCACACTGCATGGCCGTGAACATGACCAAGGTCAAGGAAGTGGGCGCTGACCAGTACATTGATATTGACAAGCATACCTGGAGCACCGACGGCTTCCTGAAGACCGTTGACGCCCTGTACAACGGCGGTTACGAGAACGTTGCAGCCATCTACTGCGCAGGTCAGGGCGGCGACCAGGGCACCCGCGCCATCATCAACAACATGTACGGCGGCACCTTTACCGATGCAGCCCACACCAAGTACACCGCCGACTCCGCCGAGAACATCAAGGCGATCCAGACCCTGCACGACACCAAGGGCATCAACTTTGACGCTTCCATCGCAGGCGGCGACGAGATCACTCTGTTCCGCAACGGCACCCTGCAGATGGCATTCTGCTGGAACATTGCACAGCAGGCCAACAGCGACAACAACGCCGCCGGTCTGACCAACGATGGCGACGAGATCTTCCCCATGGCCTTCCCCACCGACAGCGGCGACCCGAAGCTGTGCGGCGGCATCTGGGGCTTCGGCATCTTTGATAACGGCGACGAGACCAAGATCGAAGCAGCCAGGACCTTCATCGACTTCATCGCGGCCGACCCCGATCAGGTCAAGGACAGCGTGCTGGCTTCCACCTACTTCCCGGTCCGTACCAGCGTGGGCGACATCTACGCCGACAACGAGATCATGAGCGAGTACAGCAAGTTCATGGCTTATCTGGGCGACTACTACCAGATCACTCCGGGCTGGGCAACCGCACGCACCGAGTGGTGGAACATGCTGCAGCGCGTCGGCTCTGGTGAGGATGTCGAGACTGCCGTCAAGACCTTTGTGGACAACGCAAACGCTGCCGCACAGGCATAAGCCCATCCACTCTGCCGGGGGCAGATAATTATTGACGCTTCGCCCCTTCCTCGAAGATCCCGACGAGGGAGGGGCTTTATTTGTAAAAAAAAATCATAACCGAAAGGAACGGTGATTCTCTTGGCTGCAAAAACGGCGATCAAAGAGCCTAAGCGCAGCAGTGCGCTGGTACGGCGCGAGACCTTCGCTTCCTATTGCTTCCTGCTGCCCAGCCTGATCTTCTTTCTGGGCTTCGTCATTTACCCCATGGTGCTGTGCGTGGTGACCAGCTTCTTCGATTCCACCATGAACCGTGCCGACATCTTTGTGGGGCTTGCAAACTATAAGGAACTGTTCACAGACCCCATCTTTCTGGGTGCCTTAAAGAACACCTTCATCATCGTGGTGGTGTCGGTGCCCGTCACCTGCGCCTTCTCGCTGTGGGTCTCCTCTGCCATCGTAGACCTGCCCGAGTGGGCTACCAGCCTTTTCCGCTGCGTGTTCTACCTGCCCGTGGTCACCGGCTCTGTGGCTGTTACCGTGGTGTGGAAGTGGATGTACAACAACTACTACGGCATCTTCAACTATCTGGGCAAGACTCTGGGCCTCATTGACAAGAACATCAACTGGCTGGGCGATGAGCGCTTTGCTCTGGGCTGCATCATCCTGATCCTGCTCACCACCTCTGTGGGCCAGCCCATCGTGCTGTACGTTTCCGCTCTGGGCAACGTGGACCAGTCCATCGTGGAAGCCGCAGAAGTGGACGGTGCCACCGATTTCCAGTGCTTCTGGAAGATCAAGTGGCCCGCCATCATGCCCACCACCCTGTACATTCTGGTCATTACCACCATCAACTCCTTCCAGTGCTTTGCGCTGATCCAGCTGCTGACTTCCGGCGGCCCCAACCACAGCACCGATACCATCATGTACTACATCTACTACACCGCGTTCAAGCTGTACCGCTACGGCTATGGCAACGCCATGGGTGTTGTGCTTGCCATCATCATTGCCATCCTGTCTGCGATCCAGTTCAAGGCTGGCAACCAGAATAATTGAGGAGGTGCGTAACAATGAGTGCAACTGCTGCAACCGCAAAAAAGCAAAAGCCCTTGAAGCGTCACCCCAGCAAGCTCAAGCAGGCCAGCGCCTATACCATCCTGACCCTGATCCTGATCCGGGTGATGATTGCCCGCCGAACAGCCACTTGCAAGACGGTATCTGTATCTGCGACAGCGGTTACGGAAACTACGGAGATATGCCAAACTGCCATGCGACGGTAGCTAATTGCAGCGTGCAGGAGGCAGACCAATGCAAAACATGTAACGGCGGATATATACTGGAAAATAATGTTTGTTACGCGCAGATTGATCATTGTATTGCTCAAAGTGGTAAAACATGTTCTCAGTGCGAAACCGGATTTGGAATTCATGGTGGAGACGGAACCAAATGCTATCCGGACATAGAACACTGCAAAAACCAGTATATGGATATTTGTCAGGAATGTGAGGCAGGCTACGGTACTTATTCAGATGACAGCCGGTGCTATAAAACGGTTGAAAACTGCTTACATCAGGTTCAGGACGTTTGTAAACAGTGTATGCCCGGCTATGACACTTTTGGTGATCCCTATAGATGTTATGACAAAAATCCGTGTGCCGCGTACCCGAATTCTGTGCCGGCGGAAGGTGGAACCACCTGTGTCTGTAATGCTGACAAGGGCTATACCGGAGACCCCTATGGCGAGGGGTGTTCCCAGACGACCGGAGGCGATTATAACGAAGGTGATGAAGATAACGAAGAATGGAATAATTACAACGAGTTGTATTGCAACTCCCACGGAAAATATGACACGGATACAACAAGGTGTCTCTGCTATATGGGATACACCGGAGACAGCTGCTCCGAATGCAGTGCGAATTATCTGAATTTCGGCGGTATGTGTTTCCGTGATTTGGAATGCCCGCAGAAAGGGAATCATTTGGTTCAGGAAAACGATACCTGTGTCTGCGATATCGAAAACGGATATATCCCCTATTATGATGAAGGCGGTAGAATGACCTGCATGGCGCAGATAACCTGTGATTTGCACCATGAACAAATTGGGCCGAATGAATGTGTCTGCAAACCTGATTTTGACGAAAATTGCGAAAATTGTAAAGAAGGGTTTGAATATGACAGCACGTCGGACAGCTGCCTGCGTACGGAATATATCTGTGAAGAAGAATGGACAGGGGATCAATGCGACATTTGCCCTGTACAATTCAAGATAACGGTAGACAGCAGCGGCCGCCACTGCGGTTTGGAATGCGCAGATAACCGTGCGCCGATTGCCGAAAATCCGACTTGCGAAACCTGTGCTCCGGGCTACGAGTTCAGCAGTATCGATAACACCTGTATTACAACCGAGTGTACGACCGGACAGGAGGGGTACATAAAAGATGAAGAAACCGGGGCTTGCCGATGCGATACCGAAAACGGTTGGAGAATGAGTGCGGCAGGTGTTTGCGAGAAGATGGAAGGAGATTTGATAGGATCGTCAGATTCTAATATTAATAATGCCAAGATTACGGTGGTCAACGACGGCGTATTGCGCGACGTTTACGGGATGAAACCGGTATTGAGCGAAGATGATGAAGGCAATATCACCTATTATGACAGTGTCTATAATGCGCTGACGTCATCCGGAACAAATCAGGGAACTATTGATATAACCAACAGCAATACCGGCGGTAATTTTGTTTATGGCATATATTCTCAGTCCGATATATATAACAGCGCCGTAATTAGCAATACGGCCGAAGAATGCGACGGATGCAACAATAGGGCAATCGGCACCATAAGCATTAAAGACGACAATACGTCTTCTGAAATTTACGGGATGTATAATTCCTCCGAAAACAACATATATAATAGTTTTTCTTTTGGAACGGGACAGGGAGCTACAAAAAATGGTTCGGACGGCTCGATAATTATCACTAAATCAGAAACGAGCAGCGGTAACATTATTGGTATGCAGGGCGGTAAAAATCTCTATAACGCTTACGCCAATACCAGTGACGGTGTAAATACCAATGTTAGAGCAGTGGGAAAAATCAATATTACCCATAATGGATATGGCGACGTTATCGGTATCAGGGGAACAAACAGCGCCGGCAAGATAAACAATGCGCTGGCATACCTGAATTCGGCCGTCTCGGATGCTGTGGCGGAAGGTTCAATCGTATTGTCAGGAAAAGGCAACGTTTACGGAATATACGGCAACGGGACGATAGCCAACAGCGAAACCCAGTTTAATAAAAACTATAATATGCTTAAGGATTTCAGTTCCCACGGCGTAATTGACGTAACCACGCGGTCCGATACGGCAGCGGCTTATGGTATTTATGCAGCGGGTGCCAAGGATACCAAAACAAGTGTATATAATGCGATGGGATACAACAGTACCGGCGATATTAAAGTTCGCAATACATCTGGCGGCAGTGCGTTTGGCATATATTCCGCGGCGCAGACCTATACCGGTGATGATGATGTCGTCTATTACAATAATACATATAATGCTTTCCGTTCGTCAGCTATCTATGGTGATAGCGTCGCTACCGGAAATATTGACATGACAATAGAGGGATACAGTTCTCTTGGTCAGCAGGTTGCAGGGATTTATGCCGCAGGCAATGCTTTTAACTCTTATGCTAATTCCGGTTCTGACGTTATGTTGGAAACGATAGGCAATATAACCATAAACGATAAAAGCGAAACCGGAAATATGAACCTTCGCGGTATTGAAAGCAACGGGGCTACGATAGCCAATGCATACAGTACGGGGCAAAATCAGAATACGGCAACAAAAGTAACCGGCAACATAAACGTAAATATTCTTGCCACCAAAAACGGTTTGTCAACGGCTTCGGGAATTTTCAGCGATTCGATAAATCCACAGGGAACAAAGATTTATAATGCGGCTTTGGTTAATGATAAAAATAACGTTGAAGGAAACATCACTGTAAATGCTTCCAGCGGACGGGCGCCGAACCGTATGTACGGCATTTACGCGACAAGTTACAAAACCGGAGAAAACGCCGAAGATGCACAGCCCAAGACTGTATATAATGCCTATTATGAAAACGGAAGCGATGTTGCAGAAGGGAAAGTGCGCGGAAATATAAACGTCATTGCAAAAAACGCGACTACAAATTCAATGGGTGAATATTACGGCATCTATGTACAGGACGGTGCTGCTTATAATGCATACAGCTCAAACGCCAATGCCGATGTAATCGGAACTATTACGGTCGATGTTGTCGGCGGAGCTAACGGCGGCATTGCGGCAGGTATGTACGGCAGCAATGCGACATTGAACAATTCCGGTGCCGGTTCGTCCATAAATGTAACCTCAAAAGGCAAGGCCTTTGCCTATGGCATGAAAGGCGATAATGCTCATATCACAAACAATGCGGAAATCAATGTCAAAAGCACCGGTGGTGCCGATGCATACGGAATATATGTCAATAAAGGGTCTGCAATTAATGATGTCAGCGGGGTAATTAACGTTACCGGAGATGGCAATAACTATGGTATCTATGCAATATCCGACGGTACGGCTTCGGGTAAGGCGACCGTTATAAACCGCGGTACGATTAATTTAACCGGGAACGGGAATAATACCGGTATTTATGCCGCCGGCGAAACGGCAACCGTCAGCAATACCGGAACAATAAATATAAACGGCGAGGGCTGCAGCGGCGGCGATTGCAACAATGGCTCGTCAATCGTTTTGGAAAATGGCGCAACGTTTGACAACAGTGGTACGACCTCCAGTACCGGCAGCATGGATTTTAACGAATGGGGCGGCAATGTCGTATTGAGCCAGGGCGGAAAATTTGAAGCCGAAGACAGTATCAGCGGCGATTTGAAAGTATCCTCAAATGTCGTAACCGATACTTTTAAAACGACATCAATGGTGGAAGACGCTCTCACGGCTGATGATGTCAGCGGTGTTAACCTGAGTTCAAAATCCTACCTCTACAATGCAGGAGTTAAAGAAAACGACAAAGGCAGCTATGATGTTGTCATGGAAATGAAAGACTTTAATGAAGTTACAAATGACGATATGGCGGCGTATCTGGAACAAAATTATGCAAATGAAAAGAACAGTGAGCTTTTCAATGCGTTGAAATCGGCCTCGACAGCCCGCGAATACCGGCAGACGGAAGCCGATGTTACCGGAACGTCGACATTGCCGAATATGGCACAGGAAAATCTGAAAGTTCAGCGCAGTCTGGATCGTACAATGATGGCACAGTTGTTTAAAGACGGCGAAGACGTCCGAAGAATGGTCGGAGCCGACGGATTGTATATCGGACGCGATGACCACGGAACGCTCAGCGGATATGATATAACATCGCAGAGTATGTATGCCTTGTACGATAAAAAAATGGACAACAGCTATCGTCTCGGTCTTGGTATGAGCTTTACGCATACCGATACGGATTATAATAACGATTCGACTAGAAAGAGCTTTATGGTTCAGGGGTATGTTCCGTTAACCTATACGAACGGTAAAGGGTTGACAGCAGTTTCGATGGCTCGTCTGGGCTTTGCTGATGGCGATTATAAACGGCGGGGATACAAACATACCTATGAAGCCGATACGACCGAAATTACCTATGGCTGGCTGAACGAATTGCGCTATACGATGAATCTCGGAGTCGTAAATCTGACGCCGTTTGTCGGGTTGAATGCAGTCGGGTGGTATCAGGACGATATAGATGAGGGAAATGATGCGTTGGCATTGCAGATTGCGTCATCCCATGTCTTTTCTCTTGAAAGCGCTCTGGGACTGTATATAGACAAGGATGTGGAATTTGCACCGGATAATAAGCTGAATGTAGCATTGGGTATAGGATATTATCATGAGTTTGCCGACCCGTACCGCGGTTTGGATGCACAAATTAATGATACCATCGGCTCATATAAGCTTCGTGATGTAGAACATCTTAATTCGCGTGATCGCGGCATTTTGTCGGCAAAAGTTAATTATGATTATAAAGATTTTTCAATTTACGGCGAACTGATGCAGTATCTGGAAAAGGAATATCCGATAAAAGTTGACGTTGGTCTTAAATATAAATTTTAAATAAAATGCCTTTTGTCAGGTATTTGTGCAAAAAAAATATGAATATGGATAAAAAAAGCTTTATTTTAAAATTTTTTATGTTATAAAGTTGACATAATCTTTCATAAAAACTTGAAAGTGGGGTCGAAAGCCCCGCTTTTTTGTTACTTCGGACAAGGAGAATATAATGCAGAGGCATTATTTGGCAGATATAATAGAACCGGTTGTTGACGGGGAAGGGTTTGAAACGGTCAGGATTCTGACAATGGGTGAAACCAATCAGACATTGCAGATTATGATTGAACATAAAGACCATGATAAAGAACTGACGGTAGATGACTGTGCCAAGGTCAGCCGCGCTGTTTCGGCGGCGTTGGACGAGGCGGATCCGATAGAAAACCGCTATACGCTGGAAGTCAGTTCTCCGGGGCTTGACCGTCCGTTGACCAAAGCTGAACATTTCCGCCGTTTTACAGGATACGTTGTCAAACTGGAAACTGTTGAACCGGTAGAAAAGAGAAAGCGTTTTAAAGGAATTGTAAAGGCCGTATCCTCAGACAACGTTATAACGCTTGAAATGGACGGTGCGGATTTTGATATTGCCTTTGACAATGTAGCCAAGGCAAAAATCGTATTAACCGACGAACTGTGGGAGCAGTATCTGAAATCCCGCAAATCGTCAGATGCGTGATTGTTTAACCTAACCAGAGATGGATTAACCATTAATTTATTTAACCCACATAAAAAGAGGACACTATGGAAAATATTGTTAATATGCCCAGACCGGAAATTCTTATGGTAGCCGATACCGTTGCCAGAGAAAAGAATATTGACCGTGAAGATGTTTTTAAGGCTATGGAAGAAGCTATCCAGAAGGCCGGCCGTTCCAAATACGGGTTTGAACATGATATACGGGTAAATATTAACCGCAAGACCGGTGCTATCACATTAGCTCGTTACCGTGCTGTCGTTGACGTGATAGAAAACGAAACGACGGAGCTGACACTGGCAGAAGCTCAGCGGATAAACCCGGACATAAAAGTCGGAGAATATATCATAGACCCTCTGCCGCCGATTGATTTCGGCCGTATTGCGGCTCAGACTGCCAAGCAGGTCATTATGCAAAAGGTTCGTGAGGCCGAGCGCAACAAACAATATGAAGAATATAAGGAAAAGATTGGTACGATTATCAATGGTACGGTTAAACGGGTTGAATTCGGTAATGTCATCATTGATATGGGTAAAACCGAGGCTGTTTTGCGCCGTGATGAAATCATTCCCCGGGAAAATTTCAAAAACGGCGACCGCGTTCGTGCTTATGTGCTGGATGTCCGTCGCGAAACTCGCGGACCGCAGATTTTCCTTTCTCGCACTTGTCCGGAATTTATGGCCAAGCTGTTTACGTCCGAAGTGCCGGAAATTTATGACGGTCTGGTAGAAATTATGGGTGTGGCGCGTGATCCGGGCTCAAAAGCGAAAATTGCCGTTCGCGCCAAGGATTCGTCTATTGACCCGGTAGGTGCTTGCGTAGGCTTGCGTGGCATTCGTGTTCAGGCGGTTGTAACCGAACTTCAGGGTGAAAAAATTGATATTGTACCGTATTCTGCCGATAAGGCACAGTTTATCGTCAGCGCCTTGTCTCCGGCAGAGGTAAGCAAGGTGGTACTTGACGAAGAAAATAACCGGATTGAGGTTGTTGTTGCCGAAGACCAGTTTTCCATTGCTATCGGCCGCCGTGGCCAGAATGTCAAACTTGCGTCTCAGCTGGTCGGCTCTGATATTGACATTTTGACGGAAGAGCAGGAGCGCGAACGCCGTGCCAATGAAAACCGGATTCGCTCTGAGCGTTTCGTCTCGGCGCTTGATGTCGATGAAATGATTGCTCACGTTTTGATTTCTGAAGGCTTTTCAACGGTTGACGAGATTGCGATGGTTGATTTGTCCGAGCTTTCTTCAATTGACGGTTTTGATGAAGATTTGGCGACCGAACTGCAAAATCGCGCCAGAGCTTTTGTTCAGAAACGTAACGAGGAATTTGCCGAAAAGAGCAAGTCGCTTGGGGTTGATGACAGCCTGAAAACGATTTCCGGACTTGACCAGGATATGATTTTAAGCTTGGCCGAACACGGCGTTAAAACGCTTGATGATTTGGCAGACCTTGCTGCCGATGAACTTATTGAGATTCTCGGCGACGGCGTTATTACCGAAGTTGAAGCCAACCGAGTTATAATGGCCGCCCGCGAGCATTGGTTTGCCGACGAGGAAAAGGACTAAGCGGAGGTTCGGATGTCAAGAGAGCTGATTGAGCGCAAATGTATTGTGGAAGGAACCGTAAAGCCGGTAGCGGAGTTGCTGCGCTTTGTGGAACTGAACAATGCCCTTTTGCCGGACTTTAATAAAAAGCTTCCGGGGAAAGGAATGTATGTTACCGGCAATCGGCTCTCTCTGACGAAAGCATTGGAGAAAAAGCTCTTTAATAAGGCAAGCCGCCATAATCTGAAAATCGCCGAAGGGTTTGCCGAAATGGTTGAGGATTTAATAAAACAAAAGGCATTGGACAGTCTGAACCTGGCCCGGAAAGCCGGTGCATTGGTTACAGGTTTTGAAAAAGTGAAAGAGGCAGTCAAAAAAAACAAAGTAGATTTTATCGTGGAAGCGGCGGATGCCGGCGACGACGGGAAAGAAAAAGTGGCATTCTTTGCTAAAAGTATTGAAATATTTAATTTATTTAGTATAGATGAATTAGATATGGCTTTAAATAAAGAAAATACGGTACATCTGGCTGTTTTAAAAAGCGATATGTCCCGTATGGTTTATAATAATTTAAAAAAGTATCAAAACTTTTTATCGTAAACGGAGAAAATAACGAATGACAGAAGATAATGGCAAAAAACTAACATTATCCGGAAAATCCACCCTCACTTTGAAAAAAACGAATATGACTCTGAAACCCGAGGGCAAAAAGGTTGTTCAGGTAGAAGTCAGAAAGAAAAGGTTTGTAAATCCGCAGACGCAGTCCAAGCCGGCGGTTGAAATTGATGAAACTCTGGCACAAAAGCTGGAGCTTTTGGCTAAAGCAAAAGAACACGAAGCTAAAAGAAAACAGGAAGAAGAAGAAAAAGCTTTGCTGCGCCAGAAGCAAAAGGAAGAAGCTTTAAAAAAGCAACAGGAAGAAGCTGAGAAAGAAGCTCGTGAAAAAGCTGCGGCAGAAAAGGCTGCAGCCGAGCGTAATGAAAAAAATGCCGCTTCAGCCGTTAATTTTTCCGAAAGTGATAACAAATCCTATAATTCCAAGCATAAAAAAGATGATTATGATGAGGATGACGAGGATGATGACTACTACGCCAAAAAAGGTAAAAAGTCTTCGCCGGCAGAAAGTGGAAAACCGATAAGCCGCGAAGAGGCATTTGAACAGGAACGCAAAAAAATTCAGAAACGCAGTTTTGAAACGCCGAAACGCAATACGAAAATCAGCGTTAACTCGTATATGTTTAATGATGATGACGACGATGATTACGGTTATGGGGCACCTCGCCGTCGTTTTAAGAAAAAGGCGCCGAAACCGCAAAGCCAGCCGCAGGCTCCTCAGGAAAAAATAATCAAAGAAGTCATAATCCCTGAAATTATCACTGTGCAGGATTTGGCAAACCGTATGGCGGAAAAAAGCTCTGATGTTATCAAAAAGCTGATGTCCTTGGGCGTTATGGCGACGATTAACCAGGCGATTGATGCCGATACGGCGCAGATTGTCGTTGAAGAAATGGGGCATAAATTTAAACGCGTGGCCGAAAGCGATGTTGAGGAAGGCCTGACCGGTCCGGCTGATACCGAGGCCGATTTGCTGCCTCGTCCGCCGGTAGTAACTGTTATGGGACACGTTGACCACGGTAAAACGTCCTTGCTGGATGCACTGCGTGAAACGAATGTTGCTGCGCGTGAAGCAGGCGGTATTACGCAGCACATCGGCGCTTATCAGATTACGCTGGACAATGGCCAGAAAATTACGTTCATTGATACGCCGGGACACGAAGCATTTTCTGAAATGCGTGCCCGCGGAGCCAAGGTAACCGATATTGTCGTTTTGGTTGTTGCCGCCAATGACGGGATTAAACCGCAGACTGTTGAAGCTATCCGCCATGCTCAGGCGGCAAATGTTCCGATTGTGGTTGCGATTAATAAGATAGACTTGCCCGGTGCAGACCCGATGAAAGTCAAAACCGAGTTGTTGCAGCATGGTATTGCCGTAGAAGAAATGGGCGGCGAAAGCCTGTGCGCGGAGGTTTCGGCCAAAAAACGCATCAATATTGACAAACTTGTTGAGGCAATTTTGCTGCAGGCGGAAATTTTGGACTTAAAAGCTAATCCGAACCGTGCCGCCGAAGGTGCCGTTATTGAAGCCAAAATGGAAAAAGGGCGCGGAAATGTTGCGACAGTTCTGGTACAAAACGGAACTTTAAAAGTCGGTGAAGTATGCATTGCCGGCAAAGAGTGGGGACATGTCCGTGCCATGTTTAATGAAAACGGTAAAAAGGTGTTTGAAGCAGCACCGGCAACGCCGGTTGAGGTTTTGGGGCTGCAGGGGACGCCTTCTGCCGGTGATGATTTTATCATCGTTAAAGATGAAAACCAGGCGCGCGAAGTAACCGCTTACCGTATTCGTAAAGAACGTGAAGCCAAATTGGTCAAAAGCGCAAAATCGGCGATGGAACAAATGCTGGATAAAATTAAATCCGGTGAATCCAAGCAATTGGCCGTTATCATCAAGGCTGACGTTCAGGGTTCTATTGAAGCAATTGAAGGCACAATCAATAAATTGTCCACTGATGAAGTTTCCGTGCATATTCTGCATTCGGCAGTCGGTCCGATTTCTGAATCTGACGTAACCTTAGCCAAAGCATCAAATGCATTTATTATCGGCTTTAACGTCCGTGCCATTCCGCAGGCTAGGGACATGGCTCGCCGCGACGGGATTGATATCCGTTACTATTCCATCATTTATGATGTTGCCGATGATGTGAAAAAAGGTCTTGAAGGTTTGTTGTCGCCGGAATTGAGAGAAAAATTCCTCGGCTATGCCGAAATCCGCAATGTATTTAATATTACCGGTGTCGGCAAGGTGGGTGGCTGTATGGTTACTGAAGGTATGGTAAAGCGCGGTGCAAAAGTGCGCCTGCTTCGTGATAACGTTGTTATTCATGATGGAAATCTGGCTCAGCTGAAACGCTTTAAAGAAGACGTCAAGGAAGTTAAAGAAGGCTACGAATGCGGGATGAGTTTCGAAAATTATAATGACATTCAGGTTGGTGATTATATTGAATGTTATGAAATAGAAACAATTGCGGCAAAACTTTAAAGGGGAAAAGCCTATGATAAGCAGAAACAGCAAAGAGCCGTCGCAGCGTCAGCTCCGTATTGCTCAGGAGATAAGGAAAATTATTGCCGGCGCTCTGGAAAAAGGAGAAGTCCGCAATCCTTTAATCTTAGACAATCTGGTAACGATAACGGACGTTGACATTTCGCCGGATTTAAAATACTGCACTGTCTATTTTATGACTTTGAACGGGAAAAATCTGGGGCAGATTGAAGATGATTTGAATGCCGAAGTCTGGGGAATGAAAAAACTGATAGCTTCCAAATTAAAACTTCGCTATACGCCGGATTTGAACTTTCGGATGGATACTTCTTTTGCCGAAGTCGACAGGATTGAAAAACTGTTGCGCGACCCCAAAGTTGAGCAAGACTTGAAAAAAGAATAATGGTTTCATCAAAGATGAGGTTCTCTGAAAGAAGAGGCAAAGAATAAATTTATTCCATATGAAAAATCCCTTTAAGCGCTTTGGCTTAAAGGGATTTCTTTTAGAAGAGTTTGCCTTCGGTAACCTTTGGGCAAACAAAGTCGGGATAAATTTGTTGGGTTTCAATCAGCGACATCACAGTTTTGTCGTTAACGTCTTTCCCCTGCTGCAGAATAGTATATTCCGTTACGCCGCCTTCAACAACAAGACAGGATTTTATACCAGCCCGGTTGGCTCCGAGAATGTCTGTTTGCAGAGTGTCGCCGACCATCAGAATTTGTTCTTTCGAAACATTTTCAAATCCTCTTAATGCCCGGTCAAAAATCTTAGGATCCGGCTTGCCGTAAATGACAGTTTTGCCCCCCATCTGCCGAAAAGCCTGACAAATAAGACCTTGCCGGACAACAAATTTACCACCTTCGTTAGCACGCAAGTCCGGATTGGCACAGACCATTTCCAAATTACGTTTGCGGATTTTTTCCAGTTCCGGAATAAAGTCATCAATATCCATTCTGTCCTCACCGTGAATCTGTGGTACGCCGCAATAGGCAAAATCAGCTTTTTCCATATCTTCTGTAACCGAATAGACCGAATCTTTAAATAAATCCGGCAGCTTGTCTTCTGGACGTTTAAAATTTGCTGTCCCAAAAACATACATTGTTGTTCCCGGAACAGGAACATCGCCGCGTTGAATGGCTTCGTATCCGAACTGGCCGGAAGTAACGACATCATCATAATGTACGCCTTTGAACATGCCTTTCTTGGCATATTTGCTGACAGCATCGGCAGAACCGAAAGAAGCATTTGACAATATGATAACTATCTTTCCGTCTTCTCTCAGTGTTTTCAAAGTTTGCAAAACGGTCGGGCTAACGCCGGAACCAAAGTTGATTACCCCGTACATATCAAAGATGACGACTTTCATCTCTTTGACAATTGTTAAAAATTTTTCCATAAGAATAAAATTAATGACATAAAAATTATATTTGTCTAAAATGTATCATCATTAGCCTGTTAAGTCAATATAAAATAATGGCAAAATAAAATTTTTGTATTATAATCAACCCGAAAAGAAAATTTACGATAGGAAAAAAACATGAAAAGTTTTATTGACGAATTTAAGAAATTTGCCATGCGCGGCAATGTTATTGATATGGCTGTCGGTATTATTATTGGTGCCGCATTTGGCAAAATAGTCGATTCTCTGGTAAAAGACATTATGATGCCGCCAATAGGCCTGCTATTGGGAAAAGTTGATTTTTCCGATTTGAAGCTTTATCTGACCCACGGTGAGAATCCGGTAACCGTAAACTATGGATTGTTTATCAATGCGTTAATTAGTTTTCTGATTGTAGCCTTTGCCGTATTTATTCTGATTAAGGCTATTAATAAGCTTCAGGAAAGAATGGTTAAAGAAGAAGCAGCAGCAGCTCCGGCAGAGCCGGCGACAAAAATCTGTCCGTATTGCTGTTCGGAAATCTCTGCCCAAGCCTGCCGTTGTCCACACTGCACATCTGAATTGAAATAGAAAAACAGCTTGCTTCCTGTATCAACTGCAAAAATTTAAAGAGCAATGCTGGCAATGCAGCGCAACGTCGAAATTTTTGACACGGCAGAAATTTTAAGTTGATATAAGAGATAAAGGTACGAAAGAAAACGGGCGCATCTGTTTTGACGGTAAAGTTGATGCGATTATCTTCCCTGATAAAAAGCTCTGGATATATCTGCCGGTGTTAAAATTTTGGTTTCGTTTTCTTCCTTTTGGGCTCTTGCCTTGCCTTTAGTTTGGTTATTGGCAAAATCGGAACGTTCATCCATACGGCTCAGAGCGTATGTCGTTTTTCCCAAATCGTTGGATACGGTCTGAATACCGCCTTGGTTTCTGACTTGCAGTTTGTCAGTGTAATAAATCATATTATTATCTTTGTTGCAACAGGCAAGCATAAGCTCTTTCAATTTCAGATCGGCATCGTCAGAGCGGTTGACAATATTGGCAAATTGCGTTTTCAGATATTGGTCTTTATCTTTGTCATTTTTTAAGCCGCGCTCTTCAAGATAGCGGTCAATAGCCAAAAGTCCGTCGGTACTGGGCGAAAAGGAATTGGCGGATGCTGTTATTTGTTGAGTAATTTCTTTTTTAGGCATCATCAAAGCGACACAGTCATCGGGAATGTCAATCTTTGTTCCGTAACCGATATCCAGATTTTTTGTCATATCCTTTAATATTTGCTGCTGCTCTCTTGCCGCTATGATACTGTTGACGATATTTGAGGAAGTACCTGACCTCGCCACATCGGAAAACTGTTCGGAACTGTAACCGGGGAGGTATTCTTTATCCCAATGTTCTGACGCCAGTCTTGCAATTCTGCCGATATCTTCGGAGAAAGCGGGGTTAAAACCATTTTTTTCAACAGAGTCTCTTAACCCGGGAACGATATCCATAATCTCGCCGATAGGTCTTTTCTCTCCGTTTAACTCTATTGTTTCCATTCCGGAAGCTTTGCAGTTTCTCCAAATATTGGCCAAGGTAAGACATTGCACCGTGTAAGCAGTTTTTTCCGTAACATAGTCTTTCTCAACTTTCATATCTGCTGTTTGGTACAAGCGGGAATCTTCATCAATCTGTCCGCGCGCATCATGAACAAAATGCGTATTTTCATGACGTTCGGCAGCAATCTCCGCTGTCGGATTATTTGACATTAAGTGCAAATCCCAACTGTTTGGTATACGTTCGTTCAAAATATCCAATATCTCTTTGGATACATTCCACTTGGGCATATGGATTTTTTTATCGCTTGAATCATAAAATGCCATATTGTCATAGTTATAATCTTCCTTGGTCTGAACGTTTCGTGTTTCCCGTTCTATTTCGTTTTTGGGTGATTTGAAATTCGATTTGTATTTTTTATAATCCGTATCCAGTTCCTCTTCAATAACAAATCCCGGAAAAGGACCGATGGCCGTTTCCGTTTCTGCAATTTTTTTATTGTCATCGGCAACCGGCATCTGTAATTGTTGTACTAATCGGTTGCCTTGGTCTTCCTTAACCTTGAGATATGTTTCCGGATTTTCGCGGATAAAATCGGCTCTTTTGGCGTCTTGCTTCATTTCTAAACGTACAGCCTCTTTTTCCGGCATATTCGGATGGGCTTCTTGAGCCTGCATTGCGGGAGTGCTTCCCAGCGCAATAACCATGGCAGCTGTTTTTGCTTTCTCTTTTATCTCATCAAATGTCGCCATTGTAAAGCTCCGATATAACAATAATTCCCGCTGTCTGTTTCCATAATAGCAGAAAAAAGATGTAAAGTAAAGGAAAAAGGCGATTCGCTAACGCTTCTCAGCAGCAGGAGAAGCCTCTGCCTCGACAGGAGTATCGTCTTCTTTTCTGAAAGACTCATACAGCAGTAACACAATACCCGATAAAACCAGCGGCAGCAGATAATAAATAATGCGGTAAGCAATCAACGCGCCGAATAAAATCGCTTGGTTGTCCTGTCCGGGAAGAATATTGGAGAAAACGAGTTCAAAAACGCCAAGCCCTCCGGGAACCTGGCTGTATACGCCAAGAACCTGAGCTATGATGAATGCTCCCATAAACGTAACAAAGTCAATCTCGACAAAACAGATTAAAACGGAGTAAAGCACCAGCGATGCCATCACGATATCAATACTGCCGATAAAAACCTGCTCAAGCGCCAGTTTAAAATTCGGCATCCGGAAATCCACTCCTTTAATAACCAAATCCTTTTTATAATAAATGCTGGCCCACAAATAAACAGCAAGACCGATAACTGACAGTATCATAGTTATAAAAGTCGACATTTTGGTGGAATCATTTCCGCCGAAAGCATGATCCGGCGTCAAAACATAACCGATAATAATCAGAAAGAAACAGGCTACAAGATAAGTAAAGCCGGAAAACGTTACCATTTTGACAATATCTCCGGGGCTTATTCCCCATCTGGAATAAAAGCGGTAGCGAACCGTACCGCCGGAAACGATGGCATGACCGGCATTGTTGCTGATGGAAAAGCCGACAAATCCGGTCAGAATCCATTTCCATACAGCCAGTTTTCGTTGAATGTATTTTAGTGCCAGATAATCGTATGTAGATAAGGCAACATAGCCGGTAAACGAAGCGCAGAGGGCATAGAGAAGATTGTCCAGCGGAATGCTCAGCAGCGCATTTTTAAGCTCTTCCATGGAATATTTCGACAACTGCCTGTATATCATATATGCAGCCAGAACAAAGAAAAATAGTCCAAGCCAGGAAACGATTTTATTTAGTGCTGATGAAGCTTTCACCTTATTATTCTCCCGTAATTCTTAGTTAACCGTTTGCGTTGCCAAATCAGAATCCAAATTTGTATCAATGTAGACTTTCAGGCTGTTACCGAATGTCTGACGTATGAAAGAGGTGAGCTGGGAAGGGGCAGGTTTGTAGTTTTCCGCCTCAGATTGCACGGCCAGCAAATCTTCTATCCTCAAACTTTTTTCTATGTCGTCGCGCTTTTCTGCAGCTTCGCTCATACCCATAACCGAAGCGACATTATACAGGACATGGGCGTTTTTTATATTGCGCGTGTAAACCTTTCCTTCGGCCAGAATATCCGCCAGCCGCATAATGGCTTCCGGATTGCCCTGCGCAACCGACATACGCAGGTATTGTACGGCTCTGTTATAATTCTTCGGAGTTCCCCAGCCGTTGATATAAAAATCCGAAAGTACGTATTGAGCCTCGTCATACTGCGCGTCTGCTGCGGCCTTAATCAGCAGAAAAGCCTTTTTATAGTCGGGGCTGACCAAAAAGCCTTTATAGTAGGCATAACCCAGCAGAAATTTTGCCGTATTGTTTGTCGTCTGTGCCTGTTCCAGAAGCTTATATATTTTTTCAAAGTCGGCTTTGCTTTTTGTCTGCGGATCCGACCCCAGATAAATAATTGCCAGATTGACGGCCGCATCATTGCTGCCCAGTCTTGCTGCTTCGTCAAAATATTTTATGGCTGTCGGATAATCGACTTTGGTTCCGAGGCCGTTGAAATACAGGCTGCCCAGATTGTTAAGAGCGACAGCGTTCTTTTTTCCGGCCGCCTGTTCGTAATAGGCAAGAGCTTGTTTATAGTCAGCCTTAACGCCGTTGACGCCGTACAGGTACATATAGCCGAGGTCAAGCTGCGCTTCAATATCCCCGGCAGCAGCTTTCTGTTTCATTTCTTCAAGGCTGACTGTCTTTTTTTCTTTGGATTTGTCTTCGCCTCCAAACAAATCAAGCGTGTCGCCGATTGTCGAAGTAACTTTGTCTGTTTTGGTACGGGCCTGCTTTTTCTGTCCGAAATCCAGTTTTTCTTCTTTAACCGCTGCGCCGGCAATGTCTTCTACCCCCAATTCCAACTGTGCGCTCTGGGCACAGACGTCCGCCGCTGCGCAGACTGCCAGTCCGAACAAAATAAAACCGGTATTTTTCATATGATTCCGCCCCTGTTTTGAAAATATCACCAAAAAACAGCATATCGCAAAAATATATTGCTTTCAAGCCAAAATAAAGTATAAAAAACAGATTGTAAATTTTAAACCGCAAGATATCCTAACTAATCAACAGGATAAACTGATAAAACTATAAAAAAATGATAAATGAAGCACCCGTATATACCTTAAAAGACATCAGCCTGACATTTGGCGTCCGGCCGTTGTTTACGTCTGTCAGCCTGAATATCTGCCGCGGGGACAAGATATGCCTTGTCGGTCGTAACGGCAGCGGAAAATCGACACTGCTTAAAATTATTTCCGGCGTTATGGAACCGGACGGGGGCGAGGTGTTTGTCCAGCCGGGGCTTAAAATTGCGTATATGGAACAGGCGGCTGATTTTTCAAAATACGAAACGCTTCAGGACGTCATTCTGTCGGGGCTGGATGCAGAAACAAAAGAGAGCCAGGCATACCGTGCCGATATATTGGCCGGGCAGCTTGACATAAAAAGAGAAATCAGCCCGAAAACGGCATCCGGCGGCGAACTTAAAAAGGCAGCGCTGGCCAGAGCACTGATTGGAGAGCCGGATATCCTGCTTCTGGATGAACCGACGAACCATCTGGATATAACTACGATAGAAAAGCTTGAAGAAATCGTCAGACAGTTTTCCGGCGCCGTCGTCGTCATCAGCCATGACCGTTCTTTCTTAAACCATGTATCCAATCGTACGCTGTGGCTGGATCGGGGAATTGTCCATTCCGGCAGCCGCGGATTTGCTTTTTTTGAAGAATGGCAGGATGAAATAATCAATCAGGAAATTATTAAAGAAAAACACCTGAATAAAAAGATTGAAGAGGAAACAGAGTGGCTTCACAAGGGAGTAACGGCTCGCCGCCGTCGCAATCAGGGGCGTTTGCGCCGGTTGCAGCAGCTGCGTCAGGAGCGCCGCGAACAGGTAAAGCGGATGGGGTCGGTTGATTTGGAAATAAAAGAAGCTGCCGTTCGTTCCAAACTGGTAATGGAGGCCAAACATATCTGTAAGAAGTTTGGCGAAAGGGAAATAGTCAAAGATTTTTCCCTGCGTGTGCTGAAAGGGAACCGCATTGGCATAGTCGGCCCCAATGGTTCGGGAAAGACCACGCTGGTAAAGCTTCTGACACAGCATTTGGCGCCTGACAGCGGATTTGTCCGGTTGGGGAAAAATCTGGAAATGGCATATTTTGACCAAAACCGGGAGATGCTTGACCCGGATAAAACGCTTTGGCGGACATTGTGCGGAGAGGGGGATCATATTTATGTCCGCGGGCATTATCGCCATGTTATCGCTTATCTGAAAGATTTTCTGTTTACGCCGGATCAGGCGCAAAGTCCGGTTTCCTGTCTGTCCGGCGGTGAGAAAAACCGGCTGATGCTGGCGTTGTCGCTGGCTCGGGAGTCGAATTTCCTTGTTTTGGATGAACCGACCAATGATTTGGATATGGATACGCTGGACTTGCTGCAGGAGGTTTTGGATGAGTATGAAGGAACAATCCTGCTGGTAAGCCATGACCGCGACTTTTTAAATAAAATTACGACATCAATGCTGTATATGCGGGGAGATGGCAGCGTCATTGAGCACATCGGCAGTTATGAAGAGCTTTATGACAAATATATCGCTCGGGACGGCAGTTTTGGCAGAAAAGCGCCGGCAGAAACAAAACGCCAGCCATATGCGGTTCCGAAATCCGGACGCTCTGTTTCTGAATCTGTACAGTCAGATTCGGCAATCGTATCTGAAAATAGCTCTCAGGCGAAAACAGTCCGCCTCAGTTACAAAGATCAGCGGCTGTATGAAATTTTGCCTGATGAAATAGCCTCTATTGAGCAGAAAATAGCCGGTTTGGAAAAAGAATTGTCCGACCCCGGGCTTTATGCTGCGGATGAAAAAAAGTTTTACGCTTTGAGCGGGCAATTGCAACAGCTGCAAAAAGAAAAGGACGAAAAAGAAACCCAATGGCTCGAAATTGAGTTGCTAAAAAGCTCATTATAAATATATCAATAACTTAGCCTCTGCTTTAAACTGTCATGCGAGTTAAGCAGTATCGCCCTTTTAGCAAAGGAATGTAAAATGGCTAAAAAGAAAGATGTTCAATTGGCAAGTTCCGAAACAGGTCTGGCCGATATTAAATATACAAATCGTCTGTTTTTAGATTTATTATATAACTTAAGCAAATATCCCCATGCCAAAAAGTCCAAGCGCCTTGTGCGCGAAGGGCTTTTTGACTTTGAGGAAAACAATGTATTCAGAGCATCAAAAGCAAAAAAATAAACTTTGTTAATTAAGAAAAATTAACATTTTGGATTAACTCCGGGCGGACTGCCTAACTCACCTTGTCGCCGGTTGCTTTCACCGAAAGTCAACGGTCTGGCCGCCCTCAGGAAATTTCTTCCAACTCGCCCAGACTTAAAGCAGATAGTACAGAAAAGATAAATAATTTATACGTTTACCATATAGCAAAGCAGCCCGAGAAGCACAATCGATGCGAAAATTCCGGCAAAGACGTCATCAAGCATAACGCCGTAAGCGTTTTTGATTTTTGTATCGGCATATTTGACCGGTCCCATTTTCAAAATGTCAAAAAAGCGGAAAAAGATAAATCCGGCTGCATAATAGAGCAGGCTGGACATTCCGGTCAGATATTCCGGCGCCATATAGGCCACAAAGGAAAAAGAAAGTTGCTTCTTTATCATTTGCTGCTTGTTTTATGATACTTGTAACCTCAATATCAACAGTTAAATATTTAAATCATAATTCTTCTAATGCTTTTGAAACTACACATCATTCATCAACAAATAATAAGGGCTTTTCTACTGATAATCGGACGATAAAAATTAAAATTGAAGACACTAAATATCCGCAAAAAATTATTATTGATAACAAGATTTATTCGCAGTATTATTTTGGAGATGCGAAAGCGGATAAGAATAATACTATTGAATTAAAGCAATCAGAAATAGGCGATTTAGTATGTACGCTTGATTATTTTAATCTTACGAATGACTTGTCAAATTATGTACCAATGACTGTTGAAGAAGCTGAAAACAATAAATTTTATAAAGCGTTGGTTTATAAATATGCCAAAAGTGATCATTTAATTATAGTTCAGACCAATAATGAATATTATATATTCTACTTGAATGGTTTAACTACCGACTATACGATCGAAGATTTATTCAATTTATACACAGCAAAAGGCGATAATGAAATTATCGGTATTGAGATTTGGCAAGATGAATTCTATGATTATACGATTGAATTGCCGGAAGGAGAAAATATTACGGATCGGGACATTCGCCCTTTATCGAAAGGCACTATAACAGACAAGGAAGTAATGACTTCGATAGTAAACACCATTAAAGAATGTAATGAAAATAAAATTGATGATATTAACAGTTATTTAAGTGATTATGATAAGGGATTAGAAAGTGAAAAATCACTTATGTCTGATAATGGAGAATATAAATTGAGACTCATTTTGGCAGATGGTCAGGCATTAAATCTCGATAAAAATTCTTTGGATATTACACTAAAAAAAGATTATTTTTATTTTGATATCTGTCATAAAGGAAATCCTGTTTATTATAAAATAGAAAATTCTAAATATAATAGAATCGTTGCATTGATTGAATCAGCATTGTCTTAAAAAAATAAAACGCTGATTGCGAAATAAAAAAAGGAAAGCAGGCGGTAACAACCGCCTGCTTGTTTCATTATTTCTTAGTGGTCACGCTCTTGGCCTTGCTCCAACCGGAATACAGTTTCACACTCTTGCCGCCGCTGTAATTCTCCTTAAAGGTAACCTTAACCGTGTATTTGCCCACATTTTTCATGCCCTTGGGATAAGACACATTGTAGTCCACACCGCCCTTTAAGGCTTTGCCTGTGCGATCCTTCACCTGCCAAATCGGCGACGATCCTAGCGCCAAACGCCGGCGCACCCTTCATCACCAACCGCTTCTCCCAGGCGTTTATATTTACATATTGCCGCATAAATGGCAAATAAATTTAGCTTACCTATCTAAATACTTTGCGATAAAATCCTCGACTGTACGCCAATACAGCGTAGGCGCAACAGAAGACGAGAGCGCATGGCCTGCGCCTTCTACGGTAAGCTCCTCTTTTTCGCAGGCTGCAGCCGCATACAATTCGCCCAGCATGCTGTACGGCACAAGCTCATCCGACGAGCCGTGAATAAACAGCGTTGGTATACGGCTCTTTTTCACCTGCGCAAGGGCGCTGGCCTGCTTAAAATCATACCCGTCACGAATCTTTGACAACACCGATGTGGCGTTGAGCACGGGGAACCACGGAATATGCAGGGTATCCGCCTCTCGTTGGAACTCATCCCATT